>Ga0075437_14503_pt1 | contig 15352 bp, 10 predicted proteins | sample MintriMetagenome_FD_74266 | JGI IMG/M metagenome (GOLD analysis project Ga0075437, IMG submission 74266) | Marine eukaryotic communities from Monterey Bay, USA to study complex ecological interactions - Minidiscus trioculatus and... | ecosystem: Environmental > Aquatic > Marine > Unclassified...
GCTACCTGAGGGAACAATATGAAGAGAAGAAGAAAGAATGGGAAGAGAAGATGAAGAAAGCAAAGGCCACATATGTCAAAGAGACCATTGAACGGTTGAAGAAAGACGGGGAGGAGTCTGATTTTTTCCGAGAGATACTAGCTGAGTTCCTAGATGAATACGGAGAAGAATGGGAGGAACCAAGTGACTTCCACAGAAAATTGGAAGAGTTCCTAAAATCTAAGGACAAAGATCTCAAACAAGATGAAACTGAGAAGAGGATCAAAGAGGCCGCTGAAATCCTAGGTAAGAACATCTTATCTGCTTGAAATCAGTTTGGTATACAATACTCTGTTTGACTCACTATGTGTTTGCTCTCTGCTTGTTCGTAGGAGTGGATCCTGATGCGGATGAGCGTACAATCACTGTAGCTTACAGGAAGCTGGCACTCAAATACCGTGAGTTCCTGCGAAAGATCTTTTGTGTTTTGAAATCATTCGAGACTCACATCAAGCTTTTCTTTATATCTAGATCCTGACAAATGGAGGGCCGATAGCTCTCATGGCTTGAGTAAGGAAGATGCGGAGGCCAAGTTCAAGATCATTCAAAACGCTGCCGACGATCTCATGGCAAAGTTTGACGAGGACGACGACGAGAATGAGGAGGGAAGCCGTTCTAGCCAGCCCAGTTATCACTCCAGTCAAGCCGATTCTTATGATAGCGACTTCGAACAGGATGAGGAAAAGAAGGATGAACAAGAGATGGAAGACGACTTTGATGAAAGGTTTGAATACGAGAGCGACGACGACGATGAAGATAAGATTGGTAGACACTTCAATAATTGTTTTCCAGACATGCCTAGTTTCGATGAGTTTCAAAATTTCCATAACATGATGGGTAGTCGAGGACGTGGAAGTCGTGTCAAGGTAACTAAAGGTATGGAACGGTACATGTCGGCCGAGATGAGAATGAAAATGGAAGAAAGAATGGGAATGAATGGGGATGACGATGAGGACTTTGATGGAGGGATCAGCTGTGTTGTATCATAGACAGGTCTTAGTACATCGGGGGGTGGATAAAGTCAGTTGGGGAAGAGCTGATAATTCATATGACAAATCTCTACAGAGAATGTCCATGGGTCATACGACCTAAGCAATATTACAAAGAAAAGCAATTTACTGCAGACTGACGAATACTATCTTTACTCTAGTTTACATTAATACCAACTTGATGTTTCATAAATCGACTCACTACCACAATCGCTAAGTGGCCTCCATATTCCAGGCGTTCTCATGGTTGGTGACTCCACAACCTTTAGCATCTCTCCGTCAATCAATACCTCAAATCCATGATCTTTATTCTCCCCGTCTAACGGATCTCCACCCACTTGATTGCAATCAACCAATCGTCTCATGTTATTCTCTGCGGTAGTGATGGCATCTTCGGCATTCGCCCCTGCCTGAGCGGCATTGTGAAACCAGCTCGGTATGACTTCTTCCTTCACACCCAATCTTATGCATAAATCTCTTGCAAAAGTGCAACAGTTCTTGCGCAAGAGATCGTAATCAGTGCCCATATATTCACGAGCCAAAGAATGAACGATTGAGTGACCATCGGCAAATGATTCAATCTCTCGGAAACTGTATAGATGATTCATATCTTTCGAGGGTGCACCGTTGGCTGGTGACTCGGGATTCTTCTTTTCATCTTGAGTGTCAATAGAGCTACTGAATGCCTTGGATATGTTTTGAAATGTCGCATCCTTGCCCGACTTTGGTATGCGTATCCATGTCCTTTTAGTTGTGTGCAGATTGCCAAAGTCTAAAGTCTCTCGGAACTCATAGCCAGGAGATTCTTTGGGTACACAAGTGAATATGCCACTCATTCCTATGATATTGTTTGCCCCGAAAGCGTATTCAACGCCGTTGATCTGTAAAAGAAAACATATTTAGATGTAAGAAGTCAATCAGGATCAACTCTTGTCTCTCAGAAATATACGAACACAAACTTACCTCAACACCCACATGATAAGCTCCCGTACCAAGCTTATGACAACCATCATTTAAGGTCTTGAAACACTGTCCTATTGGAAAGTTGCAGCCTAAATATGGCACCTCTACTAATGAATCTTTTGCCAACAGATCATATACATGAATCTTTACCTCATTTGCACGACTATCAACACCCCCTTTAGCTTCAGAGGAGGCAGCCGATAATGCATTAGTCGATGCCTCTCCTCGACCCTGTCCAAAGCGTGCCTGACGAGCTAATCGTAACAGTAATGCATCATCATACACAATTCCATCAGATTGAAGAATACCAATCCCATGATGATGCGAGTGATGATGCTTTGACAACTTGGTAGGTGACTGTGTTGGCCTCAACGAGGAGACTCCAACTTCACTAACACACTTTCGATAAGCCGTTCGTCTATTTACAACAGTCTTGGATGATGCATCATTCACATCATTATCATCTTCACCATCTGAAAATGTAACAGTGTCAGGATAGACCTTACGACTGCCTCCAATATCAATCTCTTCACTACCGCTATACCTCGACAGTATGTCAGAGTTGTTATCATCAATTGATTTGGCACGGGTCTTTGAAGCACGTTTTTGTCGACTAGCGGCTCGTAGACGAGTTTCCCATTGTTCTCTATCCCGTGCTGTATCTCTTTTGGGTGGTGGCTTGGTTGTTGGTATAAGAGGACCATCTCCTGTTGTGGAATCGGAATTCCGTTTTGCTAATCTTTGCTTTAGCCGTTCACTTAAACGCTTCTTATCAAGTAGTATACTGCTACTAGTACTAGTGAGGCTAGTTGGACTTAGGGCGGAAGGTATTGTCGCTGAAGCTGCCTCTTGTTCGTTAGTATTGATGCTCTCACTTCTTTCGGTATCTTTGTTGTCAACTGTTTCATCAACTGGAGCATCTCCATCATCTGCGGTAGACTGCACTAATGATGATCCTTTTCCGGCATCCTCATCTACCTTGTCGGTAGTATCTTCATTTCCATCTCCATTGGCAGGTTTAACAAAGACGCCCAAGGCAACTAACTTTTCATCATGATGCTCCTTACCTGAAATTGTTAAGTTAATTACAGGTAATGTAGATGTTAATGTACATTTACTTTCACCTGAATCACTTAGTATAACACTACTGGCAGTTGATGAATCTGTCGCTGTTCTGGGTGTCTCCAAGTTAAGATTTGATAGAGGTTGTGTAGTCTCTTGATTTTGAAGTGAACTGTTATCTTGCTCGTTGCTTTGCAATGCATCATTATTATTGGCATAAGAAGCAACTATCTCTTCCTTTGCATCAGAAGTGCTATTATTTCCCTCATCAGTATGATTATCTGCCAATACCTTCTCATCTTTTGTGCAATCATCTGATGAAACTTCTAAAGGAGATATAATGTCGCCTATATCGATCGTTTCGTTTGTTTCATTCTGTTGTATCGGCGATGGCTCATCATCTGATACTACCGCTGAAGTAGTATTAGTCTCTGTCGGTAGAGGTGGAGGTGTAGATGATGTTAGAGGTACCTTCTCCTCAGTGCAACTGGTGGTTGGTATTGGTAAACTCTCATTGCAATTTTGTGCACAAGATGTGTTCATTTCTGTGTTTCTAACCTCCTTCCTTTCTTCTTCTTGATCAACCGGCGGCGTAGTATCATCATCCTCTTTACTACTTGTAACTATATTATCAACCAAGTCAGCTATAATCTCTCGACTTCTATCCTTCTCCTTATCATCATCTATCGACTCATCTATTACGAAAGTATCATCATGAAACGTATCGTTCACAGAATCGCACGTTGTGGTGTCCACCTTTGTTAAGATTATCTCCGCCGCCATGTTTCAATATATTCTACACCGCCTTTTGACTACACTATATCATATACTACCACGGTAATCCTTTCTCTATGCAGTATTATATTGCAATTAATTGGCACAGCATCGTTATCGTCATCGAACGTTGGTTGTTTCTTTTCTGCTCAAAAATGAGCTAAAAAAGATACCAGAGAAGTGGCGCTGCGAATGTCTTTCGTATCGAGATTCCAGAGCCGATATCTTTCTTAGTTTATGTTGGACCAAATCAGGGGTTTTTTGAATGACCCCTAGGTTGTATTTGTAGCTTGCTATTGTAAGTATGTTCACTCAATCACAACTAAAGCGGCGGCGGCGGCTTACTCTTTGGAGTAATAATCTTTAGTATTAGGTGGCGTGGAGTTTAGTATTAGATAAAGGTAGGTGTTATTCTCATTATTAACTCATTCGGCGGATAAAGCAATACAATTTTGATCAGTGATGAGAACCATCGGTGCACCAACACATCAAAATCAACATTCACATGCCTTCACCTACACCAATGCAATTCGGATACTACCCTCGCGTGTTTACCCATTAGTTTGCAAACATAATCCTTGGATAGTTTGAACTTTTGTTGGTAATCGGTATTAACCCTAACTTGGTATACTATTACGATTTTCTATTCCTCTTCTTGATGATACCATGTGCACCTTTAAACCCGGTGTTTTTAGTGCATGTGATGAACATTGGAGAGTTGTATGATTATCATTTTCATCCCGGGACTTTATATATATTTATGTATGTATGGTTGTCTGAAGACTTTATCAATTCATCTTTGTATGGATTGATTTGGTATATTAAATCCCTTTTTGGTGGCGGATTGTGATGTATTTGAGGGAATGTGGCAACTTGCAACTTAAGCTTTGATAGTTTCCAATGCAATATAAAGTTCTATGATACGAGAACTTGAGTGAACATTTGATCTGACAACAATATAAAGTGATCGACCCCGAACTGTTATTGGCCTTGGGGTCAATATACAAACTGTGTAGGCTGTCATCTTTTAGAGCTACGTGCTCGAAACCCCCGTTGGTCATTATGGTTAACTCTCATGTTGTATTGGAAACTTAAAAGCTGTGTGCATGTGTTGATATTTTGGACTATTTGTTCATATATATGTTGATATACTTTCTGAGATCAAAATGCTTTCATGTTTGGACAATGTCTATCGAGTGTTGCTTTTTATATGGATCTTCTCACCTCTTTTCTATAATCTCTCATTTCAGAATATATACAAAAGATCTAGGATTGGTCTCTTTTTCTGAGTATGCCTAGATTATATCTTATAGCCACTGCAACGACATGTATTTGTACTGAAATTGGGATTAATGGCTTTGTCAATAATGCATCACCACCAAGAAATAATAGAATCCGATTAGCAGCAGCTGAGGAAGAAGATCGTCAACGCTGGAATCATGAGCCATTTGACTTTTCAAGTAAGCTAGGCTGGGATACATTTTATGAAGATGGGATACAAGCCACAACAAATGGAGATGATCATAAAGACACGACAACAGAAAAACTGGAGTACGAATGGCATCCGCATATATCACATTCTATTATAGTGGATTGTATCAAACCTACAATAGAAACTGCATCTGAGTATTATCAATCTACATTACAAAACAAAAGAATGCCTTCTATTTTACTCGTTGGTTGTGGAAATAGTGCACTGCCAAGGATATTACATGATGCATTTGATATATCTGTAGAAGTTACATGTTTGGATTACAGCCCGATATGCATAGATATGATAAGAAACATGTATCAAGAGTCATGTCCCAATATGAGATTTGTAATTGGTGATGCAACGAAGCTACAAGATGTACAGTGGGATGACGATACCACTGAACAATCAAAAGACAAACAGTTCGATGTCATCGTAGATAAAGGATTACTAGATGCACTGATGTGTGGTGACGGCTTTGATATGGAACAACTCATGCATGGAACAAACCATGTACTTACAAATCGAGACTGGGGTTTGTATGTATTGATCTGTTTTGAGCTGAGCAAATCATCCAAACAAAGTCTCGTCGAGTTGGGTAACAACGAGTGCCGCAGTCTAATATGGGATTTTAACGTTCCAGTTGAGGGAAGTGAGAATGACAGAGGGTGTTTTAATGTTGCCTGGAGGTCAGCAAACAATAGAAATGCCATCCCATGGGCATTGAACAAAATATTATAACTGAATGGACATAGACAATGCATAAGCTCTTGAGCTCTTCTCCTTCATAGGTACTACAATTATAAATCTCCAGTCTTCACTTCACAATACCAGTATCCGACAGTAATGTGGTAGACTCCGTGTATGCTTTAGTCTATCTGGGGTGTAGAAGTAGGTCTAGTAGTCCTTGTGGAAGACGGACAACAGGAGTGAGCAACACGGATACAGGAAGATAAAGTAGGATACCGGCAAGAAATTATGAGAGTTGAGAAGTATGAGACAAGTATGAGATCAGTGTTAATTAATTGAAGTTGGTATTGTATGTAATCCGCCTGATGGGGTCAATTGGTTGCGGTTCATATAGAATTAATCGGTTTAACAACTGCTCTTTCCGTTGGTAATTGGTTGTGGCATTCAGGAGATACCGATCACTGCAAATAATATTGTAGTAGGTACATGTTTGTATGTTGTGCGTATTTTGTACATAAGTCAAGTTAATATCGATTGGTGATTGGTAGTATATCAACAATGTCGGACAACTTTATAGGATGGGGTCGGGGTAATAGTAGTGCATCATTAGCGTCGTCATCACATAAGTCTCAAAGGTCTAGAAAGTCATTAGACACAAGATCACATAGATCATTAGATACAAAATCTATCAAATCATCTACCTCATCTAAGAGAGGCGGAGAGTCATTACAAGATGGGTTGGAACGGATTGAAAGGAAAACATCACAATCACAATCATTTTCTGTTAAATCACATAAATCGTCATCCTCTCGACGTACTTCAACATCCAAGCAGTCAAGAGGTCCTCAAAAGTCTGTAAAATCTAGTATGAGTAGGTCGAGTGGACAAAGATCATGTGCTTCAGTATCATCAGTGTCATCACGTCGTTCATCGACCAGTAAAAGAATCTCTTCTGCGAAATCAGTATCATCACAATATTCATCTATTTCAAACATATCTGCAATGAGTATACACACACAGCAAACTAGAGGTATTGGATATCTAAAGAGTGGATATTATCGAAAAGCTATACAATTATTTACAAAGGCAATACAGTCACATCATGATAATGGCGACGAAGAGCAACAGTCATCACTTGCAACTATATATGGGTATCGCTCGGAAGCATTGTATGAGCTTGGTGCATATGAGGCATCAACTCGAGATGCCAGAAATGTATTACAACTGTACAATTCAGACAACAAAAGAGATGAGCAATGGTTTGGTGGGATATTCAAATCATCATCATCTTCCGCACAATGTCAAAAGTTGAATCATGAAGGGGGCGAAGTGCTCCGTGCCAAAGCATTGTGTACATTAGGATATTCTCTACTGCGTCAAGGACATTTAGATGAAGTCCAGGGATCTTTCAAAGAAGCAACTAACACAGCAAATAAGGCACTGGAGGATGCTATTGATCTTCCTGTTAGCGATAGACCTGTCGATTACGAGCAAGCAGTAATATCTTTGAAGGAAACAATACGATTAGCAACAGAAGGACAAGCTTTGTTCTCAACATACGAGTGTATAATGATAAAGCTTGATAATAGTAGTAACAAAAGAGAACTTCAAGTATTAGATAGTTTAGTCGAGATTGCTCCAGCTGCAATACATTTACATGTGAAGAAAGTCAACTATCTTATTGGTCGAAGACGATGGTTTGCTGTTGCCAATCATTGTGAACAGTTGGCTGCAAATGCAACTAAATTGGAAGGTGTCTTTAGAGGCGATTTGGCTGACATTGATCCTTTTCCGACGGCGGTCCGCCCTAGATTACAAGAATTAAATAACAATACATTCAACAGAGAAGAAGCAACGCCTCCGCATTTAAGAATATTGAACCCAGTGGAGGTTTGTGATGCGGTCTTTCGTATACCAATCGAGCTTCTACCATATTATCTTCGCTCCTTGAGATTAGAAGAGAGATATAAAGGGGCTATGCTGGCGTATAAAGCACTGAAAGATTTTCGAGACTCAACTAATAGTCATGCCGACTACAACTTCCTTGACAATGAGTTTGACAAGCTAAAGCGAACAATGAATGTAAAGGAAGTAGCTGATGCATTATTTAGAGATAAGCAGTATGCCCAATCTTGCATAAAGTATGGGGAATGTATGTCAGTGGACGATGAAGAGGTTGTCTCAATTCTAAGGCCCGCGTCTAATTGGCCAGTAGCTTTCAATAAAGCAAACCTCGCAGGAGGCAAGCTTCATGCAGTGCTTCATTCCAACAGAGCAGGGTGTTTTGTTGCACTGGGCCGCCATCACGATGCTATCAAAGAGTCGTCTCATGCTATTAAGATTCATCCCATGTATTGCAAGGCATTACTCCGCCGTGCTCGGAGCTATGTAACAGTTGAACAACGAGGCAAGGCACAAGAAGATTTCAATCAATACATTCGTCTCGTGAATGGTGCAAGAGATCATCCAAACCCACCTTACAATCAAGGATCTTCTTGCTACTTTAATATGCCCTCAGACGTATCTGCTAAACAACTGCAGGATGTGAAGGATGAAATGAGAGACTTGGGTATGCAACCAATTAAAACAAGACGAGAAGAAAGCTTGACAATGCGCAAGTTGTATTCAGCCTTAGCTTGTTTGATTGAGAGTCTATGCTGTAAGAGTAGCAAGTCTCAAGTGGTGGTTGCACGAAAGCAGACAGAACAACAGCCACAACATTGGCCTTCTTCTCTTAATAATGATGATCTTAAATCACAATATAGTACAGCGGCTAAATCAAGAGACGGCAGTGTTAAGAATGATATAGTGACACCGACCAAAAGAGACAGAGACAGGAGGAGGATATCATTTAGTTCAGACTCTCCCCCGGTCTATAAGTATGCCCCTGATCCACCAACTCCCGATGAGCCAACTACATCGGTGAGCAGCTCTCGCTCACACAGAAGTAAGAAAAAACAAGAAGGATTAGACCCGAGTATTGATTACTATTCTATACTTAATATAGCTCAAACTGCTACAGATTCAGAGATTAAACGAGCATATCACAAAGCTAGACAGGGCTCACATACACAGGATCAATCAGACAAAGTAGAAGTAGCCTAAATATTGGGGAACAGGGACAAGAGAGCAGATTATGACAAGCTGATTTGATTTGATATAAAGGAACAGTAACAGACAGTTATGCCCAAAGATACAAGGATACCAACATTTACGAGTGAGAAGATTTGGTGCACACCAAGCAATAATCATTCAAAACTGCCTCTGATCTTTTGTGTTCTTTGCCTGTCTTTGCAAGGAATAAACACTTTAGATCGAATGCAAACAAATCAATAGATAGAGGCCTCAAGATAGAATGGATGTATAATCAATGGTTATATTGTTTGGTGGTTGGTAAAGAAGATTTCGTATTTGGTAGTGTGATCGGTCATCCACAAAAAGCTACTTGGTCACAGATCTCATCGTACACCATCAAATATCATCAATCGTATCTCTCTCCTCCTCGTCTATTCATATCCTACCAACAATAGCCAACAATATATCCCTGTCTACGCCAAGAAACAACAGTATCATATCAACAAATGAAATCATCTACGTCCACTCCATTCCTTGATCAACTCGATGCAGCAACAAAGCTAGATGATGTAGGTATCTTTGTCATTGATCAATTCCTTCCAAAAGATGAAGCTGCCAATGCATTTGAAACTCTGAATAGTGATGAGGACTTTCCTTGGGAATTAAAACCAAAACTTTATAGACAGCAGCTTAATCAGCATGCATATGAGTATAAGAGGAGTAATAGTAACATCAAGAAGAGTAGTCAATCGAATGGTATGTCCAAACTCGAAGAGCTTTGTACAAAAGTAGAACTTCAATTCGATGGAAAAGTGAAATATGTATACTGCAATCGTTTCCAAGATCCAAATCACAATATTCCATACCATACAGACACATTCGGACAGCATATTCTTGTGCTCAGCCTGGGAATTCGAAACAAGAAGAGTAAACAAGTGACGCCTTTACGGCCCAAAGCAGGAGATGTGTACTTCTTCCCATTGAAAGTCAATGATACACATGAGCATTGTGTCTGTGCCGCTAAGGAAGAGGACCTGATTGATGATAAAGATAATACCAGACTTTCTTTTGTATTCTTCATTGAACCGCCAAAGTATGCCAAAGAGTACAAGATATCTAGAAAGGACAAGATAAAAGGATTCGCTGAAGCTATCCTGTCTGGAGAGAGTTTATTTTAAAACAACACATACATAGATGTTAAGTTAGTACTGCATAGCTGTTGTAACTAATTGTATTCTTCATTACTCGTCGTCTTCCTCTGAGGCAATGTCTTCCTCAGAATCAACACTCTCCTCACCAACCTCATCTTCTTCATCATCTTCTTCATCTTCTCCAACATCCCCTTCTTCATTCTCATCCTCGTCATCGGATAGGACATGGTCATATAGTACTCCTCCTGACTCGAATGTCTCGGCCTTATTATTATCATCTTTGGCATACAAACCTATAGAATGCATTGAGTGGCTTCCTGTCTTCTTTTTGGAGGCTGCTGCTCGTTCTGCCAAGCTTCCCTTTGTTGTGGCAGTATCATTTCCATCTCCAATCTTCACTACAAGGGAAGCAGATGGCATCAACTTCAACTCTGCTAATGTTTTGGACATTTGTATATCATCAGTAGACTTGACTATAAGCCTTTTGGCGACACATGTAAATTGGACAATTTCACCATCGTCCACATCAAATGGTAGCTTTTCAAGTAGTGAGCTCAATGTATCTTCCGTGCCATCCTCAATTTTAATATCATATATCTTCTTTTTGCCCTCCAGCCTTAGCTTGAGATTACACCCATTTGATTCTTCCGCCTCCTCTTCTTCCGATTCCTCTTCTGATTCATCAACCTGATTTCTCGCGGCCTCTTCGGCTTCAGCGGCCAACTTTGCTCTATTCAATTCATCTTTTCTTTTCCTTCCCTCGGCCGCAATTTGATACCTATTCTTATCAATCCATCGATCAATGGTGTTTCTTCCTTCGACAAATGGTGCAATGTTAACAATACGCTTGCCCTTGGCAACAACCATTGATGTATCTCCCTCATTCACGAATCCTATACTCTTTAGGATTGCAATACATGGTTGATGTTGTGCAATCTTCGAGGCAATCACTTTATTATCCAACTTGATTTTACGAAACTTTTCCTCGAATGGGTTTTGTATAACATTAGTCATGAGACTTCTGAGTACACGTGCCGAGTCATCGGCTACTGCCATTCCCGTCTCTCCGCCAATACTTGTAACTAATTCATCTAATAACTTTGATACACGAACTTGCAATACTTCTCGAGCAGAGAATGAGAAAGATGCACCTGCAGCCAACTTGATTAGTTTGTTACTTAACTCCTCATACCCAGCCTTATCCTCTTCGGACACTGGTGGATTGAATGATTGTCCTGGTACCATCAATCCCATCAAGAAACTTCGTATCATAGTTTCATCACGAGGCAAGCCCTGGAAGGAGTTTAATATCTTACCATCTTTCATACCAAAGATTGTGGGTAATGATTTAACTTCTAATGCACTAGATACTTGACGTTGTTGATCGGTATTCACCTTGACTAGTCGCAACATACCACCTGCATTAATACAAATATTCTCGAGAGCTGGTGTTAGTTGTTTACATGGTCCACACCAGTCGGCGTATATGTCAAGTAAAACTGGAACGGGACTTTCAATAACTAGCTCTTGAAGCTGTGTAATTTCTTCCAATTCAAATACTACATCCTCCTTCTTTGCAGGCTTTGGTGCGCCCTCTGGTCGTTTCTCTTCCTGCTTTGGTTGTTGTTGAGTAGTTGCTGCAACTGGATCGAAGCCGGTAGGATAGTCAACTGTGACAGTCTTCATCTCTGGCTCCTTTTTCTTTGCAGCGGCTTCAGCCTGCTGCTGCTGTTGTTGAGCAGCTTCCATCTCCCGTCGTTCCATTTCTTCATCTTCTTTATCAGCTAATAATATAGCTCGAGCATTATCAACATTCATATCACTAAATGCCAATGAACGTCGTACAAAGAATGTATCATATCCTTCATCTACTAACTGTTTCACTTCTTCCGAATCTTCCGATATGTTGGATATGGCATCAATTTCATTTTGTACTATTGATTTTGCTCCATCTATATCAATTTGAGGTACACCATCAATGGTTGCGAAGGAAGAATATAATGCTGCTAATGAAATGTCCTTTGGTACAGACATTTCTGTTGCAATTTCCTCTGCGGTTGAGTATATCTCTTCCTCAGTTGGCGGTGTTAGTGGTGCTGTTGTTTCTACCACACCTTCTTCTACTGCAGTCTCTGATATCACTGACTCAGTAGTCTCCTTCTCCTCTGGTATAGTACAAACTCCATCCACACAGTTCATATCATCAACTGGTGGCGGAGGAGGAGGCGGGGGAGATGTGTTACTCACACCATGTGCACTTTCTTCTGATGTAGGCTCTTCTACTTCTTCATCTATATCAACACCCAACCCCAACCGACGCATGGCAGCATGAACACGATCATCTAATGATAATTCCTCATCCTGTGTTGCCGTATCTATACTACTTTCCCTTTCCACTGACACATCATCATCGCCACCACGAGGAAATAAAATTAATGCAGACTTTCTCCTTGTGGAGGATTGTGTTGTTATCGTTCTACTACCCCATCCTGAACGATGTTTATTGGATATACCAAATACGTCCCTATTCGTTGCCTGAATGGCGTGGGCGGTGAGAAGGATTGTGCCTATGGATGCTAACTTCTTCATTGCTCGATAATAATATGTTGTCATGAGATCAATCATGGCGATCAATTTATAAGACATTCCAGGTGGCATTTGCGCGTTGTATCGCCAAAGTTTATTAGGGGGATGGGAGAAGAGAAGAAGATAGGCAGGGGGTGAATGTATCGTAGTGAGGCGGCATCCATTACCTCATATTGCATCGTTTTGTATATTGCTTTGCAATAGCTGTGTCGGTTTAACGGGATAACGGCACGCTACTTGTGTAGAAAGAGTATCTTTGCATCAAAAACTAACATATCCTATCAAGCAATACTGTCATCATGATATCGAGTGGCGTTAGTATTGCAATGATGCTTGTACTCATCTTTTTGAGTATGTGCACATATCATGACGTAGTAGCCTACATGCCTTCTTACAGAGTAATAAATCGCCCGCATCATAGTCATCATCCAATATCTAAAACAATAACAACATTATCACATGCAACAACCAAACCCTTATTGGCTACCAACATTAGTGATGGAACAATAATAAATGAATCGCCACGGACATTACTGCAAAAGGGTATGCAATCATTTAGATCTCTTGATGTACCGTCTTCACTGACATACTTTGATCAAGCAGATGCTCTTGCTAATGGTGGACTAAGTCCATATCTCTGGCAACGAGGTATCTCATACTATTATCTAGATGAATTCCAAAAGGGAAGTCAACAATTCAAATCAGACGTTGTTAATAATCCATTAGATGTAGAAGAGATTGTTTGGGATATAGCTTGTCTTGCAAGAATAAGAAATGACAATACAAAAGAGTGGCCGCCGAAGACAACAATGGAACTACCAAAGGGAAAGAAGGATAGAAGGAAGATAATGTCAACTGTATATTCATTATTTCGTGGCGATGGTATGACAGAACATGATCTCTTCAAAGCTGGTCATGATGGCAATATAAGTGACGAGTTCTACTCACTATTCTATTTGGGATTGTATTGTGAAATACGAAATGAAACAACCAAAGCAGAAGAATATATGAAATTGGCAGCAAAGAGTAAATATGCAACGGGCATTGGATCGGGAGACTACATGTCTTCATGTGCCAAGGTACATTGCAAGTTACGAGGTTGGGAAGTTTAAGAGAGAAATCTATACTATCCTAGATCCTGGTAAGTATCTCTTCAGAAAGCAATCATAAGTACAGCTTCCATATATATAAGAAGTTAGAGCTTAACTTTATTAGCTATTATCTTTGTGTGTTTCCCTCTTTGTTGCAAACTTATATTCCTTCTTCTTCTTCCTGACCATTTGAATATGAACTATGGATGATCCTAACCTAACCTAAAACCTAATAACCTGGCATATATTGTAGCTTGCTGTTGTTTGATATCTTGTCAACCATATCATATAATGTTTGTCTGATAAGATGATGAATCAAAACTCATTATCATCTTGTTGTGTCTTTGAAGCTCCTCCTTTTGCTTGTCTTCTTATTCTCGTATGCTTATTCTCGTCTGATATTGAGATATCAGTATGCCAATCCAAATCGTCACCCAGAATCGCCTCAGCTCTTGCTATCTCCTCCTGCAATTTTGTACGCATCTCTAAACGTCGTTTGATATCTTCTTGTACTGATTGCATCTCTACACGCTTTGCCTTGTGTTCATCCTCAAGTTTATGAAGTTCAAGCTCGAGTGCTCGAGTCTCGTGTATGTCGTCGAGGGATTCTTCATGGTCATGACCGCGGCGGAGAAGACCTTCCGTTGACGAAACCAGCGGTGGTATCATTGCAAATATAAGAGATATTAAGAAGAGAGGCCACTGCATATCTACTATATGTCGGTGATATACTAGAATTGATTGTACGTTGGCGTAGGCTTGTGTCGCAAGATTTAAGATGTCAATGTCGTGTCGAGCAATGATTATGTTGGCGTTGGGGAGAGGAGATAAGTCTAGCCCGAATAAGTATACTATAATAGACCCTGCCTCACTGTCACTGAGGTAGTAATAATACAACCATACCAGGAGCTATTAGAGGCTACTCAACACATAATAGCATTGCAATTGACATCAAGAATTGAAGATTGAAGAGTAGAGATTGAAGAGGTGTAAAAAAGACACCTATCTTTTTACAAACATGTGTACTTAACTAGCTCTGCAATAGCAGAGTGCAGAGCAGTTTATCCGTCGATATGGTAGCTGATTGATTTAAATTATGAATATTGCAGTTTGAATAGTGTATTTTAGTTTATATAATAATGACGTCTACCTCCACTGATAATAGGGACTCGCCTTCTACAACAGAGAAAGATATAGAGAATGGTGCATCAAAAATAGAAACAATACAAGATGTTGTAGAGAATAGAGATGAGGGGCAGACAGCAGTAGACAATATAGAAGAGGCCGCTGATACCAATGATAATGATGATGGGAAGATAGTGTGAGTTGCAATTCTGTTCTGTCTTTTTTTTTCTTTTTAAATTTGTGCTAATGTAGCTTACATTCACTTTGTCAATCTTTTGTTCCTTGTTGCCCCCAGAGAATCCGTGTGATGAGGCAGCTTCATTAGAATGCATAGGG
>Ga0075437_11740_pt1 | contig 15344 bp, 14 predicted proteins | sample MintriMetagenome_FD_74266 | JGI IMG/M metagenome (GOLD analysis project Ga0075437, IMG submission 74266) | Marine eukaryotic communities from Monterey Bay, USA to study complex ecological interactions - Minidiscus trioculatus and... | ecosystem: Environmental > Aquatic > Marine > Unclassified...
ATGAGTTGGAGAGTAAATCAGCTTTAATGCAGAATGAGATTGATAGTATGAAAGAACGTGTGTCACATATTGATGAATTGGAGAGGAAGAATGAAGTCCTTGAGGCCAAATTACATTTGGCCTCAAGGACTTTGAAGAGGTCGGTAAAGTTATTATTGAAAGAGATTAAATGGGAATACTCAGCGCCACCAATACCCGATAGTCATTGGTTAGAACATGGTTTTGATGCAGATATTATTGAAGAAATGGAAGGGTTTCTAAGCAATATCAAGGATATTACTTGTGACTTAAGGAGTGGGGATGAATGTGATGAAATAAAGCTTGAATTTGACAATGAAAATGAAGCATTATCAAACCCTCTTCCTTATACCAATGCACTACTTCCACATTGGAGAGAATTCGCCAATGCAATACAAGTATATCCAGGTACATTTAACGACTTTACAATCCATAATATTCAACTTACATCAGCAGTTCTTGAGCTATTAATACCGGCATTAGAAAACAAGCTCTGCTACACCCTTACTTTAACCAATAACGACTTTACTGTTCGGGAAGGGATTAAGTTTGTATTGAAATTAATCAAGGCCAACCACAATTTGCGTGAAATCAACTGGATAGAAAATCGAATAGGCAGTATGGAAGATGCAAAATACTTGGCTAGAGATATTATCAATCATCCATCAATTAATAATGTTCGTCTTGAGAATTGTTTTGAGAATATCGATGGGTACGGTGTACTATGCACTCTTCTTGCCAGCGGTAAACAATTTGGTAATCTCGATTTTGATAGAAACAATATTCAGACCAATGGCGGAACAGAAATATCAGATTATATTTCAAACAATCCGCCTCTTAAGAATCTATTCATGTCGGCGAATAAGTTGAATGATAATGATGCTATTTTGATTGCCAAGGCATTGAAAAAGAATACCAATTTAGAACAACTTTATCTGTTTGACAATGATATAATAGATATCGGTCGTACTGCTTTGGTCAAAGCTGTTTATGATACGACAAGTCTCAACTCTATGTCGGATTGCAATCATATATGCCAAATTTACCTAGGCCTAGAAGGAGATATGGATGTCCCTGTTGGATGCAGCAATCGTAATATGAATTTCCCTTCTTCAAATGCAAGAAGGGGAGCAAAGATCTATCAACTATTATCTAAGAGGAATGAGGAGGGAAGCAATGTAAAACATTTTAATGCAGAGTTTGATGGCGAGGATGAGGAAGAGGACTCTTTGAAACTAGTCCCCAAAGTATTGGAGTGTGTTCATCGTTATTCCAGAGCATCACTACTATTCACTGTGCATCCACTATCTATCATATACGAAATTATTCGGGGTTGGAAGATGCCTGAGCTATATGAAAAGCAGAGTTAGTATTTATTGGACATATGATGTGTCCTTTTATATAAGTATATGTACTAATCAGGATATCCAACTTATGACCTACTACCCGAGTTTAGTAGATTAGTTATCAAATGCCACTAGTCTGAATCATGTCTGTGTTCCAAGGAAGAGAAGAAGGAGAAGAAGAAGACGTGGAGGCAGTACTCCATAGTCGATTGATGTGATAATAGTGATAAATCTAACTAAAAGTAGGTGTAACTGTTTCTCCTAAGTAATGATAAAAGCTACGAAACAAACTTGACATGCTTGACAAATTCAACATCTAACAAGGCCAATTCCAATCCCTTCTTAACTCTATTCGGTCCTCTAAAATCAATTTCCACTTCACCAACTGGATCAACATTCACTACTCGTACTACACCCCCCATGGCAACTATAGCAGTTGATATACGATTAACTTCCGCTTGTACTGCCTCTAACGTTAATTCTGTCGGTGTACCACCCTCTGAATCTTCCTCAGGATCAACTTGTATAACCTCACCTAACTTCATACCAAACTTTTCTTTTAATACACGTTCAATACCCATTTTCATTGTGACAGTTGAGCTTGCACATGATCCACATGCCCCCTCTAATAGTAGGTAGACATTCCCTGTCTCTTCATCTACATTTTGAACTGAGACATTACCCCCATCGGAGATTAGATATGGACGTACTTCATCTAAGACTTTGTCAACATTTGATGGATTTAATTCTAATGTTTCGCTGTCATCATCTGTTAGGGATGTTACTGATTGTATAGCCTTGTCGACTGATGCGTCAAATGGTGATACTACCTCTTCTTCTTTGGCATTTGGATCTTTTGGTGGTGCTAATGATTCAATACTAGATAGGCCGGTATTATCAACGAATAGTGGAGCAGGCGGTGGAGAAGCAGAGGGTGTAGCCGCTCGTGATTCAGCCATCATTTGTAAATAGTCGTCTAGATCATCTTCGTCCATATCATCCTCATCTTCATCGTCAAATTCATATTCATCACCAACTATCCTAACATTATCTGCCATTGGCGTATCAATATTATCATCACTATTGACAACAGAATCAGAAGGGACCATACCCCAACCAATATCATTCTCCAACGTACCACCAGCATCTACAACTTTACTTCTCCAACTATTTGCAAAATCTTCCATTGTTGACTTTTGTGGATATGAAAATGATAATGCACGTATATATGCTACTTCATCTTTAGATTTGATTGATTGAAAGTAGGATATATCGGTGGAGAGATTACGTGTTATTGATACATGTTTGACATGTTCCCATCCATCTCCTGACCTGTAGTTAGATAGATGACAACAGGCGCATATTATAATATGAGATCGAGATATTACAAACAGTTGTGTAATAGAAAAGGTAGACGACGTATAATAACAAGATACCAACAAGATAGCATATATACACACAGCCAGCGTGTAGACACTATAGAAGTATATATACAGCACAACAACACATCATATCATTCACAACAACATCAAAAACAGAAAATACACTCACCCTCTCTTATAACTACTATCCAAAATGGCATAAACTGCCGCAACATTACCAGTATATCCTTTCAATCCACTATTGGCAATTTTAATTGGTAATACTATCTTACCATTTAAATCTGGTGCCTTTGATACCGCCGGTGATTCATTGGTGGTATCGTCTGTGGAGATTGATAGATGAGTGGTTGAAAATGATGTGTGACGAGGAGTTTGTTGCAATGTTTTTGCAACGATGGATGGCCGTCGAGTGGTGATGATAAAGCCTGATGCTATACCAATGCATATTAGTAATGATAATAGTACTCTCATTGTTGTTATATGCTCTCCTCTTTGTAAGCTGCCTGCAGCGCCACAGTATAACAAAATAAACAGACAGTTTGATCGCCATTTCATTCCATACTATGAGAGTAGGATACCATTATCGAACATTTTCGTACAATGATAAGATTGAGACGCCATACATGATTCCAAGAATAGGAGTTTCATGAGTGCATGCCGATAAAACAAAGACCGCTACTAAAAAAAACGTCTAGCGGAGAGGGGAGTTGTAGTATATCGTCGATAACATATACCTTAACTCATACGGCCGCGCATCTACATAACATATAAACAATTACAATAATTATAAAAAATGACAAACCTACTCAACATACTAGCAATCCTCTGCTTACTAGTATCAACTACTACACTATCTTATGCGGCAGAGGAAACAATAACATTATCACTACCAGTATGGCGTCTTGAACTAACTATTAAAATACAAGATGAACCATTTCGTAGAAATTTATACGGTAATTTACGAAGAGGATTATCTCCCCTCTCATCCACTCAACACGGCACGGCACTACAGATAAGTGGTGTAGGAGAGAACAGAGAACTACAAACAACATCGGATAAAATAGATGGAGCAATCCAATCAACAGCCGAGCTACACCTTAAAAACATTTATGCAGAACAATTTAATATGGAACCTACTCAAGTATTACTAACAGTCGTTACCAATGCTCCCTCTAACACTTCCTCACAAACTAATAACAATAGCAAAAATAAAGATGAAGAATTAATTGAATATGAAGAAGTTAGTACCAATGGTATATATGTACGAAGTTCATTCTTAGGTGGTGTTGTTACCTTTGATAATAATGGGGATTTTAGTTTACCTACTAGGAGTGAATTACAGAGTGTTACACTTGATGCATTTAGTATCCCTGGCAAGGTACGTATTTTTTGGTTTGAAGGTGTTGGGTTGTATTTGCTTGTTTTGTTTGGGTTGGTTTTGGGGTTGTTTGTTGTATTTTTAGGCGTTGTTTCGGTGTATTGTTTTGCTAGTTTTATATAGGTCGGAGGAATACAATCTCTACCCAAATTTGTTTATCTCACTTCTATACCTGCCTCCCTCTCTCTACCCAATTCCAAACAGGGTGAAATATTCCTACAAAATTTAAAAGAATATACCCCAACAATCTCACAATTAAATCCAGGACTCCTCTTAATCTCTGCATCTGAAGTGAAACGTAATGACATTGCCGATTCCAACGCTGCCGATATAGCTACTACTAATTCGAATATTTATGAAGGGAGTGCACCTGCCATTACTCCTGCCAATACAAACAACAATAATGGAGGAGGGAATGATATGAATATATGGGCAGTAGCAGCAGTTGCGGCATTAGGTGCAATGTTTATAGTTATAGTAACCTGTACTTCAATCTTATATTGTGATTGGCGTAAACGTAAAGAACGGAGGGAAAGGAGACGTGAACGTGCTTTTATTATGCAGCAGCAACAGCAGCAAGGTGGTGGTATGGCATATGTGAGTGGTGGTAGTAACTATGCCCGGAGTAATGATGGTAAGAAGAATTCTAATAAGAATTATACCAATATGGAAATTGACGGAGATGGTATGGCACAACAGCAGCAACAGTTGCAAATTGTGGTACCCCATGCATCTAGTGGTGATACTGAAGAGTATGATGGTATTTCACCCTCGACACAGGCTTCCAGTAACAATAATAATATTAATGGCAGGGATGGTATGATGATGGAAAGTAAGAAGGGTAGTGTATTAGGCAACATTGTTAACAAGTCTCGTCGGTCATTAATTAAAAGTAAGGCTGCCAAGGAACAGTTACAGGAGGCTAATAGTGCCTCTATACCGTCATCTCAACCATTGTCAGCACAGGGTGAATATCAACCAAATGACTATAACAACAACATGAACAATATGAACATGAACAATAATCCAGCCGCAGACATGTCAGTAACAGACTGTGGCTACTCCGTAGGAGAAGATACAACAATGTTATACCCAACAATTAATCGTAATCGTACCAACTCCAAAGATAATATGAGTGATTGGGATGGTTATTCCATGGATGGGATGTCAGCTATTGGTGATGGTGGTGTGTCTCAGTATGGTGGTAGTGGCAAAGGCGGCGGTGGTAGTGGTGTACACTCTAAGAACAAGGGTGGTGGTGAAAGTCGTGATATGTACTATAGTGGAGACGTGCCACGTGATTTTGATAGCGTGTGGGGTGATGATGAAAGTAAATTGACCATGGATGGTACCGATGTTAATAGTGTCGATTATTCTGATAACGGTGCGGCACGTGCGGCATTAATGGCAGCGGCTGATGGGGATAGTATTTCCGATTACAACATGCCACCCGTTGTTGCCGCTAGGAATAATAATGCCGACTTGGCAGACTTGACACAGAATCTGAATCAGCTGGTTGATCAAGAATTGGGTGTGACTGATATTGAAAGTGTTGAGAAGAGTAATACATCATCGGCAGGAAAGTTGGATGAATTTATCGATTCCGATAGTGCAAGTGGATCAGGACATAACTTCACTTTGGAATTGTTGGGTAAGAAGAGTAAGTCAAAGTTAAGCAAGGGAACAAGTGCAGGATCGTCAAGTGTTACGCCAAGTGTTGATGATGATGATTCAATCTTGGGTGATTTGTATAAGGATGATACCATGAGTGAATTGGGTGGAGGTTTGGGAGGAGATGATATCTCGGCAATTGAGGGTGTTGCCGAAGAAGGCGAAGACGACGATGAGGAGGGTGGTGGTGGTACTGATGGGAAGAACGCAAGTAGTGGGGATAGTGTCGATTCCACTCCGTCATGGGCGGAGAAGATTCAATCGGCTGTTGGTAATTCCGCCGTCGTATCGAATATCTTTAGAACTAGTTCAAAAGGTATGTTGGATAATGATGAGGAAGGAGGAGACAAGATGGACACACCCGCCCCCTCCAAGGATGAAGAAGATGACGAAGGCGAATCATCATCATCTCAAGCACAACGTATCAAGAACAAGTTCATGTCAGGCCTAATTAGTGATGATTCAAGTGTGGGAAGTAGTCGGAGTAATCGTAGTCGTAACTCCACCTCAAGCAAAGGAAGTCGAGGCTCACACAAGTCATCCTCCTCACGGAAGGCTAACACCGCCAAATCATCAAGTGAGAAGGCATTGGGATTAACCAATAGTTATGAGGAGGAGGTGGATGAGGATCCAGCGGCCATGATTGATAATATCAATAGTATGTTGTCAGAGTGTCGAGATATTTTGGATACAGAGAAAGATACTGCCGGAGAGCCTTGAGTCGTTTCTTGGGACTTTTAAGTCTCTATAAAAGGAGTATGTGTGTAAGTATGAGTCGTCTAGTATGAAATGATTTATGAAGTTAGGGTAGCTGGGCAGAATCTTTACGTTTGTCTTATATAAGTGAAAAGATGTGAAAAGGGTGCTTCGAAGAATCACATGTATGTTTTGATGGTCATCAGTTAGGGTTATACCAAAAGAATGTATTAGTAACTAAACAATGAATACCTAATCTTGATCTACTGATAAAACAACAAGACAATACATCCATTCTGCTTTACTTTATCTAGTATAGCTGCACTATATTACTATCCAACAAGGCTGCTTGGTATCTCCTCAACATAACACTTGTATAGTGGAGAGGGAGGGGATGCTCTGGTCTGTAATATTCTAATCGACCTACCAGGTGGTATACCATTATAATATCAATCAACTAACAATATAACTATCACTTATAAACCATGTCTATCGTTGGCAAATAGTCAACACATGTCCATCCGGATGAATGTAAGTAGGAGATTAAATCTTTTGGATCACGCCTTTGATTGACGTGTGGCGTTATTCCTACGAGATACACTTAGTAAAAAAAAGGTGAGCTAAAATCAAAAACGGAGAAGATCTTTTTCAGCAAACGATGCAACCCAAACCATGCAATAGAGCTCATAAATCCGAAGAGCTGCTCACCCATACAACTCATCTACTACATCATCAACCATGTACTTTGTTACTAAAGCTGCCGCTCTCCTCATGATGGCTATGACTGCCTCGGGTAAGTTGATATCGTCTTTTTGCAATAGTTCACATCATATGTCTCTTTTTTGCATTGCAATGATGATGATGATATCCATACTCATATCATATATCCTTCTCACCTCTCATCTCTTGCCTTACCTCTACTACTCCTATTCCTCATATATTGCAATATAGCCTCCCCTTCTCTTCGTGGCATTACACAAGATGTCCAAGAGGAGTTTGACTCCTTCGTCGAAGTCATGGAGAAGAGGAAGGATGAGAAGGATCTCCTTGCTGCCTACGCCGACGTATTGGATTACTACATGTATCCCGAAGACTCTGAAGATTACTCTTCTGAAAATATCGACTCTGAAGATTATGAGTTTGAAGAGAAGAAGAAGAAGAAGGGTGGCAAAGGTGGAAGTGGAGGTGGTGGTAACATGGGTTGTGCACATGGTTACAAATTCCGCCGTGGAGCGGGTTGTGTTTATGAGGGTGGTCACCACTACAGTGGTCACCGCGCCCCATACTATGGTGGCAGCCATGGACGGGGCGGCAGCTGTGGCCCTGAAATTAAGTGTCCTTACCAGAGAAAGGTGACAGCAGGTCGCGACCCTCGTGGCTGTAAAATACAGTATTGTGTTCCCAGGTAGGGGGCTGCACAGGAGAAAGCAGCACAAAGTAACACGTGGTGCCCCGAAGGGATATTCTCATAACCTCGACCTTATTTAAAGACGGTGGATGCCGCAAATGTATGTAAAGGAGAAGTGGGGAGGGGAAGGAGTGGAATTGTACGATTGTGTTTTACTAGATGATGGATATAGGATTCCTTTACAGACATTAAAGTTTAGATATTACTTCTATCCTTTTTAATCTTATTTGTATTTATACCACAACGTAATGAAACCCTTGATTTTCCCGTTTTACGTGCTTTCTTGTGATTGATTGGTATGGACTGAAAATCGTCTTATTGGGTAGTGATTTCTCGTATTTGGTTATATTATATAACTTTTCAGTCCAAATACATCAGTTACGAGAAAGCACGTAAAAAGGCTCTGCATTACGTTGTGCCTACTAACAATACCAAAAATGGGAAACTCTAAATCCAAATCATTGCCCGTTACTCTTTCGATTGTCTTAGATCCGCCACCTCCATCATCTGGCAATTGCTATCTTGCTGGTCAAAGTATATCGGGTTCGGTGTATGCACAATCAAAGACAAATGTGCCATCTCAACAACAGATTGACATACGTGCATACATCTCTGGCAAGTAAGTATATAAGTATGCTCATATGTACTTTCTTTGATTGCAAAACACTAATGTTCATTGCATAATGTTCTGCAACAGGGAGAGAAGTAATGTACGATACACAACCTCCGAAAGCGATGGCAATGGTGGCACTCGAACAACACGATATAGCTACTCCGATCGACAGATAATGCATATGGATATCAATTTAGGTACTGTCAATTCACCAAATGATGGTGATCGATATCGTTTTCCATTTGAAATAGAATTACCATCAAATATACCATCTACCATGTATAACAAGGGAGTTGGTAACGCATATTGTCAAATTAATTATAAGATTAAGGCAGAGTTGATGTCGGGTGGTAAAAGTTTATTTGGTAAACACAAAGTACAGGTGGAGTTTAATGTTATGAGTAAACCATTGCCGATACAACCAGTTCCAAACTTGATACAACCAATTACACAGCATGTCAACTTTCTATGCTGTTTCAATATTGGAAAGATAACAATGGGGGCAAGAGTTGCCGATACTCGGATTGGAAGAGGTGAAAAGGTTATTATCGATTTTGCATGCCAGAATGAATCCCTTGAGAATATTCAAAGGGCAGAGGTTTCTGTTAAGCAAGAAGTTGATTGGAAGTCGGGTAGTAGATCCAATGATCAAAATTGTGTTATTGCACATAACATCTTCAAACAAACAGCACGATGGCAAAAGATTGACAAAGCCAAAATGAAAGAGTCAAAGGTCAAGTCTAGAGCACCCACAGATACATATCGGGGCGAGGAGCAACGTATATTGCAATTGATACATGCAGCAATCCATGATGGTGAGAACCGGGCATTATTGAGTATACCAAACTCTGCAATACAATCATATCAAGGAGCTTTAATCAAGGTACATCATCGACTCAAGATTAAGGTGTTCACTAGCGGCAGCTGCACGGACAATCCAACAATCAAAATGCCCGTATTCATTGGAACTCCCTCTAGTTATAATCAAACACAATCAGACACTCAAATTGAATCTCCGGCCATTGAAGTACTTCCTCCACCACCGGCAGCTCCTACGGCAATTGCAACGCCTCTGAATCTAGGCACACCAACAACAGTGTCACCTTCGGCACCACCCTCAGAGTGGCAGAGTGCCGTAGTTGCAACGCCTGTGGTGGTAGGCCAATCGACGGCCGTGGTGGGTGGAAATGCCATATGGGAGGCAGAAGAAGATAGGGACACTAATCAGCAAAGTCGTGTTATACCAATGGCAGCTGCTGAAATAGTTCCAACTTTAGAGAGTCTATTAAAAGAGATACAATACTCTGTTAGTGCCATATCAACAATACAAAGTAGATTAGATGATGATACATGGAAGATAAGAGTATTCTACACCTTGAACCCACAAGAGTATGCAAAAGTCATTAAGATCGTGCCAATTGAATTTGATCAGCCAGAAGTGGCGGCGTTAGTTGGTCCTTTAGTAAATGCTTGTAACTTTACTCATCAGTATATCATTGCAGCCTTACAAGCTGTAGCAGACTGGCTAAGGACACCACTCTTGACTAAAGTGTTGCCACTTTGTACCGACTTGAATGAGAATGGAGATAGAATAAAGGCAGAGTTGACAGATTGGGAACTAGTCTGTACACAGCGAGACTTTGAATCAGCTGCATCTAATGTCTAATGTTTAGTTACTTTGAATGACTATACCATCTCTACTTTCCCTCATGAAATATATGCTAAGATAGCATCCTTTACTGGCCCGGGCACATCAATTCGTAATGCATCACGGTTGATATCATCATGCCCGGCTTGATTTATCTTGGACTTCCACAGGGCCAATTCAAATAATGTTGTTGCCTCCTTCTTTTCATAATATGCAACTAACTCGTGAACACTAACAGCGCCTTGCTTTATAACAGAATTCCAATTACTGCCAAGGGCACCTCGGGAATTCATTACTGCCGCAGATATTGATAATTCACTACCTCTCCTTACTATACCTCGATATTGGATATCATCAATCTTACCTTCCACTTCCGACCAATGCCCAGTCTGTATAATATTCTCTAGACGAATTGAAAGGCTAGGAAAGGTAAACTTTTCTAAAGACTGGCAATTTGCAAATGCTTTCGCCCCGATTGTCTGGACAACCCCATGGAACTCTATCTCTCTCAAACCACAACAATGATAAAATGCATGGTGATCAATCTCGATAACAGTAGAAGGAATTGTAATGCTTTGTAATGATTTACAACTATGAAATACAAAGTTTCCAATTCTCTTAATCCCACTTTTAGCACAACCTCCTGTAAACTGTAGCAATTGTTAAATGCATGCGATTCAATGCCATTAACAGTAGATGGAATTGTAATGCTTTTTAAAGATGAACAACCAGAAAATGCACTTTGACCAATCTTATATAAGCCTTCATTCAATACTACCTGTTCTAAATTGATACAATTGGAAAATGTGCTATTGTCAATCACAGTTAAAGTGGAAGGTAATGTAATGCTCTGCAATGAACTACAATGTCCAAATGCCTCTGGTCCAATTTGAATGATACCTTCATTCAATACTACCTCCTTCAAACTACTACAACAGACAAATGCATTACGGCCAATGTCAATAATTGTAGATGGTAAGTTGATACTTTTTAAAGATGAACAACCATGAAATGCATGCTTGCCAATCTTGTATAAGTCTTCATTGAATACTACTTCCGTTAATCTATCACAATCTTTAAATGCATCGTCACGAACCTCGACGATAGTAAGGCCGGAATTGGAATTAAGTAACCTTACATGTGTCACGGATTTTGGGATGGTACCAAATCCTGTGTACTCAAAATCGACACGTTCCTCTCCATCCTTCTTCTTCTTCATCGATGTATTATTGCACGACATTTTTATTGAATTATATATCTGTTTACTTAATATCGTTCTCTTTGGTGCTTGATATATATTGTTTTGCTTGAGCACCGTCTATTTATTGTGTATTAGTACGTATAGTTAGTTTGCAGTTCTCTATGTAAGACCCAAAACTTATATGCTCTTATTTAAGGCATTAATCAACAAACATTACTCTATGGCCGACTCCTCTAATGACGGAGGCCGCAAAACATACAGTTCCGAGAGGAGATCAGATACACAGGAGATGGGTAGGTACGCTACAAATCCATGCTACAAATAAATAAATGGGCAACAATCAGGGGCTAAAAAAGGGCGAAGGGCACAATCAAATTGTTATCTTCATACAATAATTGTTACCATATCGGCTGCTTTGATATCAAGCTGTTCATTAAATGCTTTAATATTGTGCCGTCTACTTTAGATTTTAAGTATATTTCCTGTGGTGGCAGTTCGAAGGCCGGAGATTAAGTATTGCAAAAGAGTGCACAGTGCACATCTTTGTAGACATTGCACACTTTTTTTATTTTCGATATATATCAAATAGGTCATACCATGTCAAATAGTAGTACCAAACGGCAGCGTATAGATAATACTTCTACGGGTAGTAACACTCAACGTATTACTGACCTCCCAGTGGGGTGTATAGTAAATATATCTGAATATCTACACCAACCATCAAAAGCAATTTTGGCAGCTGCCATCATGATGACCAGTCCTTTGATAAGTAACGCAATAGTATCAGCATCAACAACACAATGGCATACTCTAGATTTTGGAGATATTCAAGAAAATCTAGTTGAGAAGTTGATGGATGATGATTTGGCTAACATTTTGACGTGTATCAATGCCAAGGAGGCAGAACATTAAAGTTGACACATTGTGTGAACATTAAAGGACATGGATTAAAACCACTGTCGGGATCTACTGTTCTGGAAAAGATTGATTTGAGCCTTGTGCATCAACGTAATATGCCCGATCATAGTCCAATACTCTCAGATAAAGTTGTTCTTCCCATATTGGATAGTATTCTCAATGCTCAAGGAAGTGTATTGAAACAGGTTCAGTTCCCTACAAAGTGGCAAAGACGTGTTACTTTGAGATATCGTGATTTCTTGGATCGATTCAACAGAGCACTGATTGATCGTGACCTGAGTTGTTCACGGTGTGAACGAAGCATGAATACTCCCTTGTATTATTGGAATCACTGGAATGGATACCAGAGAAGCTCTATTTGTTAGTAACAAACATTACTGTTATCCCTGCAGGATTGAATATGACACTCATCGGGCCATTGATACTTGTTGTTATTGCAAAAAGAGTTATTGTTCAGAAATAGGGTCGGGCTGTGATAGAGCTAGGAAATGGGGTCAATGTTTCATTTGCCAAGGCTGGGGTCCAAATTTCTGTGAGGAATGCGAAGTACTATGCAATGGGTGTGGGGAGGCAATCTGTGTTGAATGCATGTATACTTGTGATCATTGTGCCTTCCGTGGATGTTCAGAATGTCATCCAGAAATGAAGTGTGAGAACTGCAATGCAACAAACTGTGAGGAGTGTTTTCATGAAGACAATTACAGTGTGAGGTATTGTGAAGAATGTGATAGAACTTTATGCTCTTCTTGTAGAGTAGGGGATTGCAAGAAAGACGGGAGGGGTTGCTAGAGTGTTTCTAAACTAACTAGTATTACTTGATGCTGATATTGATATGTTTCGATTAACTTATATACCCCGTACCTTGATTTGAACTAGATATAGCTGTACTTATCTTTTTACTTCAATTGATTTCATTCATGTCATCTTTTTCATACCTCCGCCCGTTGATTGACGCTGGATGAGCTCCTTTCTTCTCCATTCTCGGTATCAGACTGAAGTCGATGTTGTTTCATCCCTAACTTCTACAACAGGTCCGTGAAACTGAGGCTGAGTTAAATGTGGTGCAATAACTGAATGATCGAAGTAAGGATGATTCATAGGATATGTGTTTCCATGATTAGGAATAAACCCAGGATGTGGCGGCGGTGGAGGATTATAATATTGAGCCGGGGGTGGTGGTGCTATTCCATGAGGTGGCATTGACATCATCGGCTGCATCCCCAGATGCCCATAGGCATAGGAATTGATCTGACCAAACTGTTGCATACCTGAGCCATTCTGATGCATATCTGGATGAGGAAGAGGACTCGGACCTCCCATAAAGCCATTCTGATACATTGGACTAGGTGTAGGAATGTGATAGGGCTGAGAAGCCTTCTGCTGGGGTGTAGGAATATGAACTACAATCGGCCCAGATGACTCTGATCCTATTTTCCTTTTCTTTCCAGATACTAGATTGGACGAAGGCTCCCCCGGCACGTGGCAGGGGGTTCTGGTATATGATTATTGTTGTTGTAATTGTTTTGTGCACATGATGTGTACATTTTTTGGGATGCAGATTTCTGTTGATCATCTGATGATTCCGCCGCTGCTTCCTCTACGGTACCACCACTAATATTATCGAAATTATCATCATCACTTGTGTGTTTCTGTTTACGAAATGGCGGCAAATACCCTGCAAATACCCTTTATTTACCTTGGGAATGTAAACTAGCTTGAATTTTAGTGCATAGCTCACGTTCTCCTTCGGGATCTACTTCTCTTCCGAGCTGCTGCTTTTCTTCTTGGCGGAGTTTTAGCTGTTGCTGCTGTTGTTGTTGCAAGAGGATTTGTCGTTGATAATACTTGTTTTTGATATGAATATGAATAATATGCCATGTTAATATTGCAACGGGTATAGTTTGTGTCATTTCGATTTTGTGGCAATGACACAGACTTCTCGGCGGTCGCTGAGTCTGCTCTATTACTAACATCTTTGGCACCCCTAGCACTACCACCACCATTTACCACATTTAGCCCTGAGTTTGGCATCGTATAGCAGTAAACATACAGTGTTCTAAGGCCACTCTCATAAAAAAAATGACGATATTTTTTTTGAGAGTCTTGATGCTTATATCGGTCAAGGGGTATGCCAACTACCACATTAATAGCCCTTGAGTTTGGCAGCAATAATGATACAATTACACTATATCGTGAGGACTCCTAAGTATATATATATTGCAAACCAGCGGCTCTATTGGTTGTACACCGTGATACTCTTAAACACGAACGAATAAATCGCCAAAATGAGAGTGAGAGGTTTTTAGTTACATAGTGTGAGGTTGATATGAAAGAATAAAAGTCATGGATGCTGTTGATATGGAGATAGACGTACCTCTAGAAAGCGGAGATAATTCTTCTGCTAATGATGATGTATCGTCGGAGGTAGAGAGGGTAGCAAAACGACCACGATTATCGGCAAATGAAAATGAAGAAAATGATGTTGGTTCACCTCAAGAAAGTAGTATTGAGTTACCACCCGAGGTCTGGGCACGTGTTATGGAACGTAAGTAATGTATTGTATATGTTTTTAAAGGGTTTTTGTTGGTATTTGTTAATTGTACACGTGTTATGGAGCGTAACAGTAGATTATATATTCGTATGGTTTATATATATAGAAAGGTGTTTGGTGGTTTGTTTTGTTATTGTCGTGGCGTATGTTTATTGGGGTGCGTGCTGTATATACCTCCTGATATATTGTATATGGTTTAAAGTTTTGAGTTTGTTGTTAGTTTCATTTATATATCCACTCTCTGATACTGACACGCTTTGCTATACTTCAATCCATACACATTTATCATTTTAGATTTACCATTCGACACGGTATTAGCATGCGGTGCAACATCAAGAAGTATATTAAAGAATGCCATGCCTCTATTAACAACGTTACATATAGATAAATCATCTCAAATGAACCTGGCGGTACTTTCTAGATTCAGAGATATCAAAACAATTCACATAAATACTTTGCTAAACGCGACAGTTGATGATGGTATAGATATTTACTTGACACAGGAACCATTGAT
>Ga0075437_14238_pt1 | contig 15341 bp, 14 predicted proteins | sample MintriMetagenome_FD_74266 | JGI IMG/M metagenome (GOLD analysis project Ga0075437, IMG submission 74266) | Marine eukaryotic communities from Monterey Bay, USA to study complex ecological interactions - Minidiscus trioculatus and... | ecosystem: Environmental > Aquatic > Marine > Unclassified...
AGGAACCCAGGACAAGATGGACTTGCACAAAATGTGCGTTGAGGCCATCTGTGTAATTGTCCAATATGATAGTAAGTGCCTCCCGTCTGATTTTGTAATTCTAATCAATTCATCTCACTTTTTTACTCATCTTTTCTGTGATATTAGTGGAGACAGGCAGGCCAATCTTTGACATTTAAAGTATTTAATTTGTTTGTAAGTTGTTGGTGGATGGTGGGATCTCTTTGTTTTTTGTTAGTTGATTAGTTGGTGTAAAAGATAAGATGATAAAGTAGATGATAATTGCAGTTGATACGATATGTGACCATCTTGTGTAGTAGCCATCATTTACACCCCCTCTCCCCAACCTACGTCGCCACAACCTAAACAAACTTTGTATAGATGATAGGGAGAGAATGGGAGAGCATGATAATAACGAGTGCTTGAAGTTTTGAAGTTTGTTTCTCTCTGGCGAATTGATGATTGCAAATAGGCAAAGGAGCCGTAGGTGTTGGATATATGGAGGTGATTCCCTCACACTCAATGTACATTAGGCACGCTGGGGGGTGCCAATAATAATGTGTATATCGCTGCAAACTATCCCCGGCTCTCTCCGTTATTATAAATGGCTGATTCTCTTGCACTCTAATTCATCTAATTCATATTGTTGTCAAAATAATTATTTGATGTTGAGCGGCATGTTCATTTACTAAATGCAGTAATCGTTTGTTAAAGTCTCTATCGTGGTGTATCTAAAACATCATTAACCATGTACAACATATCAACATATCATCATTAGTTGAGTACTCATGATAGATAGTTGATATTGATGATACTATGCGTTGGCGTTGGGAGAATTGCGGTATAATAATTAGGGAGCCGATATTACGCTATCAGCACAGGATGAGAACACTTGGTATTGCTATTTAACCTCTCAACTTTCATACAGTTTATCCTCGAGAGGACAGCAGAGGACAGCTAGCAAAGGACAGTAGAGGACAGCTTAATTGTCCCCTACGTGTCCCCCAAGTTGCCAAGGTGTCCTCGGGGGACACTTAAGGTGTCCTCAGGTGTCCCCCGAGGACACTTTTCGTTTATCGCCAAATTTATTCCCATCGACTAAGCTCCTGGCCATCTCTACTACTAATACTTTATCGCCTATGGAAACAAAGAGACAAGAGCTACTAGCTCTTGACAAACAGAAGAAAGCACTAACGGATGAGGCAGAAGCAATCATTTCAGAGCTTACCGCGGAAGCTCCAAATGGGGTAAGTATTCTTGTTTTTGTTACAGGTAGTATGAGTATTAGGTAGTATGTACACTGCTGTGTTACCCTACTATGCGATGATAATATCTATTGTTATGATGGGATGCGAAGAAATGGTTGGTAATACAAGATGTTGTGTATTTTGATGGTAGTATCTAATTGATATTTTCACCATTATATAATACAACAAACAAAAACAGGGACCTCCAATAGGGATAGATTCACCATTAGTAGATGCCGAGGGATATCCCCGAGCTGATATTGATGTCTACCGTGCTCGAACATTACGTAAACGGTTCAAGGAAATACAAAATGATCACAAAGCATTGGTAAAGAAGATTGATATTGGTTTAAAAGAGGTTGCTGCACTTGCAAAAGGTTGTGGTGGTGAAGAAAATGGTATTAGAAGTAGTAGCAGCAATGGTGGTATTAGTTCAACAACAACTAAAGAAGATGAAGAAGAAAAGAAGGCCCGATTAGCATCAAAGCCAAAGCCAAAGTTTGACCCAAAGACAGGCAAATGGGTGGTGAAATCGTGGGATGGGTCGGTTGCAGGCGTAGAAGATGGCGAGATGCGATCATTTGATGATTTGTATGCAACATCTAATGCTGCATTAGCAACAAATTTAAGGACAAATAATGCCGAGAGTAGTGGAAGCGAAGGAGTGTCTAGTACTAGTGGCAATACCAATCAACTACAGCAAACATCTGTTTCGTTTCAGGAAGGACAGCAATTTACAACACCATTTGCAATTATTGACGAGGTATCAAACCACTCACCATCATCAGAAGCCGGATTAAAAGTTAATGATGTCATTATATGTTTTGGTAATGTAAATTCTACAAATCATAATGATTTTAAAGCTATTGCTGAATTAGTACCCAGTGCAGCAAATGATAATAAAAGTATTACTGTAGCTGTCCGACGAAAGTCTACCGAGTTAGGTGGCATAGCGGAGGTCATCAAGACAGAAGTTGTGGAGTTAAAACCACGAACTTGGGCTGGGAGAGGACTACTTGGTTGTCATATCATTCCTTATAGCGAATAATGTATAAGGTTTCGTGTTCTTTTTACAATTGAGTACCAACTACTCTCGCCTCAGTTATTCAGATCGTTCTGAATAGCAAGTAACGTTCTTCTGACATCGGGTTGCATTAAGCCAAGGTCATGATATGATCTAGTAGAACCTTCACAAACACTTCTTTTATCTCTCGACCTCTCCTTTAGCAACGAAACTCGTTCCCTTGTGAGATCCATACGTTGTTCGGCAATCTCTTGTCGTTGTTTCTTGATATTTTCAGCTTCTTGTCTAAGAGAAGTTTCCTTCTCATGAAGTGCACTTTCAAGTTGCTCAGCACGGTTCAACTTATCTTGAGCTTCAATATTCTTCTGTCTAACATGTTCACTGAGTTCATGAAGCCTTTCCATCTCCTCACTAAGTCTATTTTCAGCATCTCGAAGGCTTGACATTGTCCTCTCAGCATGATCCATGTCATCTTGAGCAGCAATCTTTCGTTGTTCAAAGAGAGCTTCAGACTTGTCTAACTCTATCTGTTTCTTGTTCAGTTTCTCTTTCTCCATAAACATCTGTTTCTTCTCGTACTCAAATTCGTCAATCTCTTGATTTAGTAGACTAATCTCTTTCTCGTAGGCACTTTGTTGTTCAGCTGCTCTTGACTTAACATTGTTCATCTGAGTCTGTAACACATTCCGTTCATTCTCTGCTGCAAGCTTTAGACTCAACAAAGCCTCCTTATGATTAGCATGGTCCTTGTCAAAATTTGTCATTTGCAATTGCAATTGCTGCATACCAGTCAAAATGGTTGACAATTTTTCTTCACTTGCGGACAGTCTTTGAAGAATAGTCCTGCTAGTTTCGTTGGCAGTTGTTGCGTTGTTGTCTTGCAACTTCTGTTGTATTTCCAGCACACTTTGGCTAAGCTTACCGAGTTGCTTAGAAATGAAGGAACTTGAATCACTTGGTTTAGTGGCAGATAAACTTGTCGATTGTCTAGTACCTGATTTTGACAGTAGTGATAGTACATCGTCTTCACCGCTGCTATTTAAACTGCCTTCGTCGTCGCCTTCTTCAATACTGTAGAGATTCTTCTTCCCTACTGTTTGGGGGTTTGTGAATGCAAGCCGTGACAACGGCATCTTGATAATTGTAGAGTTAGGATTCACAGCCAATGAAAATGTGTGAATAGTTAGTAAGAAAAATAAACATATTTTTCGTCGCAGGTACTACCATACTTACCTAATAAATCACTCTGAGAGCTAATCACTCTCTGTCAGACTCTCGCTTAAGTCAGTAACTGTATACGACTATCATGCAGGCATCGAGCATTGACAACGCCATACAAAGCGGCAGTGATCACGAATCAGATAGTGGTTCGTCTACAAGCGAAGAAATGCCGTCTCTAACTGAACAAAGATTAGATGACAGTATGTCGTCTTCTTCTTCTTCTTCTTCAGTGCCAATAATGGAAGAAATACGACCTCGTAGTAGTAATGTCAGAAGAAATGCTGTTCCATCGTCCATCGACCTGACGACTAGTAATCATGAAGTCACATTCAATCCATTGTTGCCATTCGTATTGAATCGCAGACAAGTACAAGATGAACATGCAGCTTTACTTTTTAATCCACTAACGCAATTTATCATTCAGTCAATGGCAAGCATGGCAGGACGACCTACGAACGGTGTTGGCGCAGACGATAGCAGAGCAGATCCCCAACTACTCGAGCAGTTGCTGTTGTCATCTCTATTTCTTGATGATGATAGGGCTCCGTTGCTGCTAGATCCACAATTACACCCTCCAGTTGACGTCAGAAGACAGGACCAACTAGTTTGCCCAACGTGTATGGTTGTCCATTTACCAGTAGAGGGAAGTATTACAATTCCAACAACTACACAAGGTTCAGAGGAGCAAAATGGGGAAGTAGACAACCGCCCAGAGACACAAGACAACGAAAGCTATTCGGCATTCTTCCGTGGTACTGATGATGATGATAGTGATTCAATGCCTCCGTTAGAAGATATCAATGTCGTTAATGGCGAAGAAGTAGAGCACAATGAGCTCACAAACGAAGTCAGATCAGAAACACATAGTATCAATGAAGTTTCAGTGTGTGAAGATGAGATTGACGATGATGAAGATACTCGTTCAACTGATCAATCATTGCTTAATAGGGGATTTGAAATATCACGAGATGATGACTTGTTTGTTGATACGTCTTCCTTATCAAACTCAACATCTTCTGGCAACATTGTGCAATCCAGTAATGACAATGATAGTAGAGACATTAGTGAAGAGATGCCAGTTGCTAGATCTCCATTTCTGAGATTCCTCATTGAACGAACAGCTCATCAAGTAAATACCACCACTGAGGATACTAACAACCAAGTTCCAAGTAATCCCATTACACACCTAAGAGACTATGGAGCTATTAGATGTTTTGCGACAGCGACATGTCCTGTTTGTTTAGATGAGTTTAATCCAATTGTAGCACTCCAATGTGGCCATTGTTTGTGTGATTCATGCTTTGAGCAACTTGGTGGATATCTTGCATCATCAGATATGGATAACTAATGGTCAACTAACGGGGATTGTTGAATTATATCGGTCCTCTATTGCTTCATCATGTAACGTACTCATACACCATAACACTGATACTACATCACCAACATATTAAATGCTAACACCAATCTTTTGTTTAGACAAGATATTATGATCCAATCATAGACTAATATATCGATGACTGTTGTTATCACTGGAGGCTGCTCTCCCAACAATTTCTATTTGTGATGGATTGAAGTCGACTTTCATCTCTTGTGATGAGTATCTTGAAAGTTGTTAGTAGCGGTGGCGCCTTTTTATCAATGTCTCTCTACTAAGGTATATAATATAGCCGCTATAGCATGTCATTAATCCATTACATCAAATCCAACAACAACACATCTACCAAAGATCTCAACATCATATCTATCACTCATAGTAAATCAGTTTTCATGCTTCATAGAAACTCCTTTCAGGAAAGGTAAGGAATGGAATAGTTAGCGTGCTAGAGTGAATTGGATTCGCTAGGAAACACAAAGATAAGATTTATCATTCAATCACTTTCACTCTAATACACTTATTTGCTATTGTAATCTAACCCTCTTACAATTAATAGCATTCCCCTCAAAATTTATATACTCACTCGTCTCTTTAGATCAAATCCTTATCAATGGCAAACTCTTCTTCGTCAGAATCAAGAGGATCTCCGTTCTTCAACTTGGACTTAATCTTCTTCACCAGTTGCTTCTCTTCCTTCTTGGACAACTTCTTCTTCTGTCCCTTAAGCTTTGTAACATTACCAGCGGCATCTGTAACCTCAGTCAACTGTTGTTGATCATCAATCTTGGTATCCTGCTTAAGCATCCATTCGGCATCACCCTTAGTCTCGAGGTGACCGGCATCCATAACCCATGTCTCGGGACATAGCTTGGAGCAGAATTCGTTGTTGTGTGAAATGATAACAACACCTCCATCGAAGGTTTCAATTGCACCAGCCAAGGCACCAAGAGAATCACGGTCAAGGTAGTTGGTAGGCTCATCAAGAATAAGAATGTGTGGTTGATTCCACATAGCAGCGGCCAATACAACCTTAACCTTCTGTCCTCCGGAAAGGGCGGACAAACGGTAGTGTGTACCGAACTCCTTATCAAGACCACAATCCTCAAGATGCTGTTCAACATTCTTGGTGGACAAAGGACGGACGTATAGACCAGCACGCTGGGCAATCTTCATATCAACAGCCTTCATTCCCTTATCCCATCCCATCTTCTTCAAAGTCTTACCAGGAAGATATTCGCCAGAGTCAACGGAAGAACCAGCATACCTCACCTCATACTCGTAATCCTTTTGCTTGTTCGTCTTACGACCACCAATAAGCTCAGCAACAACCTTCTTAACCTTGGAGATCTTGCCAGACTCCTCATCAGTGAATTGAATTTCATAGGGTGTCTTCTGAAGCTTGATCTCCTCATCAGAGAACTGCATGGTAACCTTGACAAGACTCTCCTTATCTTCACCATTGTTGGCATAACGCCAACGGATGTATTCATTGGGTGTCTTGGTCAAGTGAGACTCAATGTGGTGGAAGGCATGTTGAGCGACGTAGGCAATACGGGCATTAGGATGCTTCCAAACATCTCCAGTCTGGGGCTCGATCTCACCAACAAGAAGCTTGATCATGGTGGACTTTCCTGCACCGTTCTCTCCGACACAGGCAACACGAGAACTCAATGATACTTGCACGGAAATGTCAAAGAGAGTAGGTGTTTCATTCACGGGGTATGTGAACGTACACTTGGACATCTTCATCAAAGCTTTACCCTTCGACTTGACTCCCTCAATAGGACCGGGTTGGGGGAACTTGAACTTCATCTTGGACTCAGAAATGGAGAAGTATGCACGTGCACTTGGCTTGACCTTGACGAATTCATCCAAGTTACCCTTGTATGAGTTCAACTTCAAGTTCTCAATCTGAAGAATGTGGGTACAGCAATCATTGAGAAGACCAGAGTCGTGTGATACAATGATGGCAGTCACATCAGTAAGGGAGTTAAGGTACTTCTTCACCCATGCAACATTGATAACATCCAAATGGTTTGTACTGCCAATAGAAGAAAGAGGAAGTGTGTGAGAGAGGGTTGCAATAAACAGGCTGACACTAAACGACCAACGCAGAGACTAATACTCACGGCTCATCCATCAACAAAATATCAGCCTTCTGAAGCATGGCACGAGCAAGCGCCAACTTCATACGCCATCCACCAGAGAGGGTTGATACGGCATGATCAGGCTTGGCCTTACCATCAGGGACGAATCCAACAGTGGCCAACATCTCACGTACTTGCTCTTTAGTACATCCCAAAGCTTGAATCTTCGGATCAATAACGATATACTCAATACACGAAAGATGACTCTGTTCACCTTGAATATCAGCCTCAACGAAGACGGTACGTACGTCGGAACTATCAGGGAATCCCTCAACCTGATTATTGGCGATACTTCTCATGAGCGTAGTCTTGCCGGAATCATTCCCTCCCAACAAACCATACTTCTTACCACGAAGGAGCTTCATCTTGGTATTGTGGAGTAAAATCTTGGTACCGTATGCCAAGGTGAATTGACAGTTACAAAGTTCCTCGGCATCATCCTCCTCATCGTCTTCCTCGACAACCTCAATCATCTTCTCAGCCTCGACACGGACCTTTTCAATATTAGTCTCGCTTGCAGAGTCATCATAGTACGAACTGAAGGTACTTGATAAATTCTTCTTCCACTGAACATCCTCCATATACTTAAGGTCCATCATGCATGTGGCAATAGTCGAGGCATGTGCCACGATCATTTCTAATCCAGCATCATCACCACCCTCGATACCGAATGCCTTCTTAAATTCGGCATTTAACTTACTAACATCACCCACGATACTAACAGCCTTATCGGCTAATCCCTTCAATCGTAGTAATTGCTCCACAGCCTTTTCGGTAACACCACGTGCCTCGGGGTCTGAGATACTCGTGGCATTCGTTTCCAATGCAGGCAAAAGCAATGGTAAGAATGGCGCGGCCTCAACTGGATTATCAACAAGTTTGGACATGTTGTTAATAATCACGGCACTTTGACGTTTGGTGGCGATACTCTTCTCGCGTAATCCACGTAGTAGTAGTGGAACGACCATGGCAAGTGCGGCAGATTCAACAGATTGGACGAAGGTAACTCCTGCCATTTCGTGCATGATTTCGGGAACTTCCTTGGGTTTAGTGATGGCGGTTAAGATCTTTTCGGTCATGTGTTCAATATCCTGTAGTATAGGGGTATTAGTATTGAAGTAGAGATGGTGTTTGTGGTGAGATGCAAAAATAGAGCGCATATCATGTGCACAACAACAACACAAACAACACACAAAGACGTACCTTGTTACCAATAACCTTAAGTGCCTCTCTCATAGCAGCAGTAGAAGCAACCTTAATCTGCTTCTTAGTATCCCACATACAAGCGGTAATTTCAGGAACAACCTCTGGCAAAGCATTACCAAGCTGCTTCGGTGCACTCTCCCCGAATGACGCCAAACACTTTAATGCCATTTCACGTATAGGCCACTTCTTCTCGACAGGCAATTTACTAAAAATGATAGGTAATAATGATTTCATAGCAAATGGGTTAATGTTGGAACATATTGCCAGTGCAGCCTCGGTAGCTACCTTTTGTACATTCTTCGATTTATGTCCACCCTGTTCGATACATGCGGCTAAACATGTCTTTGTAACGGCTTGTGCATCGGGTGCCTCCTCTGATAGAGCTTTGACAAGTGTTAGACCGGCAATTGCCTCGGTTTCATCTTTAGATTCAGCCTTGGCGGCAAGTGCATGGATGGAGTTTGCTAATCCAGACTTTTTAATACCCTCGGATTTAACCTTTGATACTAGGGAGGATTCATCTCCTAAGGAGAGGGATGCTAAGGATTCTTCGAGTGACATGATGAATGATATGATAATAAATGTAGTATGTTGTTTTGGTCTATTGCAATTTATTATGAGATCAATGATTGGTTATTAACTTCATGCACCTTATCGTCATTGCAACACGCACTTTTGTTCTTCTTGTTGTTGTGCTTGACCGAATTTGAATGGTTGTGAGAGATTCGTGACCTTCGCTCTGGTATCTTGTGGGTATCCTTTGTACATTGTACCGTATTGACCGTATTATTATCATATCAGTACAATGAATTAACGTCCTGCCCGTCAAATATATTTTTACTTAGTCACTTCAGCAATTGAAGCCCAGGGGCATCAAATTAGTAAAGAGGTAATTTGCGCCTATCACAATATAATACCATTGTCAACCTATTGCAATAAACAATCAATTGCTTATATTATATTCATATATATTATTCACTAATAACCATGGCATCCGAAGGCAAGAAGAACCCAATGAAGGACATTAAGGTTGACAAGCTCATCCTGAATTGTTGTGTAGGAGAGTCTGGTGATCGTCTCACCCGAGCAGCCCGTGTCCTTGAACAACTTACCGGTCAACAACCCGTCTACTCCAAGGCACGATACACCCTCCGTTCATTCGGTATCAGACGTAACGAGAAGATTTCAGTCCATGTTACCGTACGCGGGGAGAAGGCACTTGAAATTCTAGAACGTGGATTGAAGGTGAAAGAATATGAATTGTTACAACAAAACTTTAGCGAGACTGGTAACTTTGGTTTTGGTATTAATGAACATATCGATTTAGGTATCAAGTATGATCCTACCACTGGTATTTATGGTATGGATTTCTTCATCTGTCTTACCCGACCTGGTGCTCGCGTGGCACGGAGGAAGGTTAGACAGGGACGCGTTGGTTTCCCACACAAGATCAAGAAGGAAGATGCTATTCAATGGTTCCAAGATAAGTTTGAGGGTGTTGTCCTCTCCAAGGCTGAGTAATTCTCTCCACGGGAAAACAACGCGAATTTTACTCCTTTTCCCTCAAGAAGTGTTTGTGTCTATACAAATACTATCCCCCCAAGAGTAAGAAGAGGAAACCCATCTACTAAAAATATAAAATATAAATAGCCATGAGCAGAAGAATAATGTTCGACTACTTGGCCTATTATCCAAAGCCGAGAAGAAGAATATTGTAACCCTTATAAAAAAAGAAAATAAAAAGTATACTCTTGTCTATCTTCTTCTTATAAAGTATCGCATCGTTGTACATAACTGAAGTGTGCATATCTTGTGCATCACTTGTGATCACTAATACCTTCACAGCTTGCTTTTGTATAGCGGCGCATTTCGGCTGGCAACAATACCTGATACCATAAGGGAATGAATAGACAAGTAATTATTCCAAATGTGATCTCCTCTCTTTCTTGAACTACCTTTGTGGTTCTGCAACTATCAGAGATTCCTCTCCTTCTACTCATGACATACACACCTCGTGACGATACATCTGTGCTGCTGCTCAGCTTTGCGCACAAATAACAAACGTGTGCACGAACTGCAATACATGAGAGAGGTACAACGAAATAGGGGAACTTCAGGTGAAAAGATAGACTATGATGTGTGTGAAATGTAATCATTAATAGAAAAGAAGTTATAAGTACTGTGTCTAATATTGATGACCAGCCTCTTGCTTCTTGGCACCCAATTCAAAGTGCTTCGTCCTCTTCAATGTTAGCTGTTTCTTCGTTTTACATTTCTTACATTCCAAACGTAATACAATCTTACGTGTAGTCTTGGCCTTTTTGTGGAATACGGGCTTGGTTTGTCCACCGAATCCCATCTGCTTGGTATCGTAACGACGCTTACCTTGGGCAAAGTTGGATGCTTTACCGGCCTTGTATTGTGTTACCTTGTGATTTTGGTGCTTACGGCATTTCTTACCGGCACAGTATGTCTTACGTTCCTTGGGGATATTGACCATATTAGAAATATAAAATTATATAGACTGTTGGAAGATAAGGTAAAAATATGATAGTGGGTGGGTGAGTAAGAGAAGATACAGGTATACAATATAATCAACCCTGGAGAGCTTCAGCAGCGTAGGAAGAGGCAAACGTTCACGATGATATGATAACATCAGTCAACTTCATAATATGAGGGAATGAAGTTGCTTGCAACTTGCAAGGTTCACCTTCAATCAAACTATGTGGTGCCCATCGCCGACCTTCGCAACAAACTACTCCAGGGTTATATAACGATGATAATTTGTGACCGGTTAGCATCAACCCTCCGTAGGGGACGCCGTCGCCGTTGTACTAGCGGTCAACTTACAGTTTACTAGTAGACGAGATAGAGATTGTGTTTATTTGTTGAGATTTGAGATGGAGATCAAGGGCCGGGCAGCCCTTCAGTAAGGCAAGTAAAATTATGTACGTTCTATCGCGAAACGACGCTGGTTGGTGCGGCTGGTCGCTACTAGCTAGGATATATTATACTAATACTACTGATGGTTGACAAAGAAGATAAGCTCCGAGAAGGACCATGCTCTAAGCAATATCTTGATATGGAGGCATGTGCTATCGAGAAGAATGTCCGATCACCAAAAGTAAGTTAGTAAATTTTGAGTTTAAAATGTATCTGTGTCAATTTGGCAATCACTGAACATCAACATCTCATAATGTAATGAATAGGAAAAGATGCTACTATGTCCAAGACATACTGATCTGTTAATTCGATGCATGAAGAAGAATCCTCTATACTTTCAACCCAAATCGCGTTGAGACATGTGAAATTTATGGATTTGATTTGATATATCATCATGGGAGGTATATATGAATATGAAGCCAATTCATGACGCTTTCCTACACGAAGGAATGGTAAAGAGAGTGGCGATTGAAATATAATGATCATTTGGTAATGCAATGTAAGTGTATAAGTAAGTGTATACTGTGTTTGGTATGTTGATATAGTAGTGTCGGCAGAGGATAAATTTCGGAAGAGGCGAGGATATACATACATCACAACACGTAAAACGCCAATGATCGTAAAGAAAAATACTGATATAATGACTCTGAATTATTCGGGAGACTTAGAATATCTCTCGATGGATGTTAACCTTTACTCTGGAGAGGCGTAATATAGTTTGTGTAATATGTTTCTGGGGGAGAAGTAGTATCAAAAACCCAAATGAGGATCAATTCTTAGGACACCTTCAGAACGCTATCGTAGTTGTTATGAGAACAAACCTAATTGTTATTGTATTTTTAAACTGATGGGTTATATATCTTCTAATTTGATGGATATCTTTTTGGGAGAAGAGAAACCTGTGACGATATGACGATGAAAACACTGCATCATGAAATTTTATTCAAGATATCTTGACTATGAATGTGCAAAACTACAACTTTAATATACCCTGATCGTCTTTCTCTTCTTCATTTCTTATATATATATATATAGCCAAAGGTAGAGAGAGATGGGTGATGCTGCCTACTTGGAGATTTTGACAACAGTGTAGAGTCGCGAGACGACGGATTACTTCGAATTCAAAAGACCACGATAGGAATGAGTATTCAAAGAAAAGGATAGTTTATACATATCTGGTTTGTGCTTTTTAGAGAGAAATGATGTGACTAGTGAATAAATACTAGGTACACATTCAAACGACCTTAGATCGCATAAGTTGTTCAAGTTAGTATCCTTCCACTGAAAATTTCATTCAAATTGCAATCTAACGCCAAAGAAACAAACATAAGAAGAAGTAGATAAAAGTATGCCAGCCAATATCGCATTCAGGTTAATGTCGATGACTCGACATAGGAAGGCGTTTAGTAGGGCTGCCAATACAACATATCTGCACAGTCAAAGTTCTCTTTTTCGACTTCGTTACATGACATCAGAGACACCACGAAACCATCAAGCCGACATGAACTATGTTCACAATACAATGAAGAAATGGATACAAGAGTGATTATAGAATTGCAATTTGGCCACATGATTGCGTGGATGATATGAATGGAGTCGAGACTTTCATGCAGAATGAGATAGAGAAGCTCCTAAAGGTATCAGACTCCAAGATAAGACCAAATACATTCATCATATTCCCCTTTGTCCAAGAATTCCAAAATGACTCTGTTAAGTTCAAGTTCTCAGATTTTTATTGGGGATGCAGCAGTAAAATCCCAGGTGCTGGATCACAGCTGAGCTTTGATGATACATCCTGCTTAGTTCAACTCTTTCCCTTTCATAAGGATCACAACTTCAGATTCAAAACTCCCTGGCCAACAATTCATTTACTAAGAAAGGACAACTTGGACAAAGTGAGACAAGGAGGCGATAAAGTGTCAGTTGCAATACGTGCAAAGAATGCTTCCACTTTAGCTTGCGAACACACAAGAAGAAAGCTGTCGAAGATTGTAATAGACTCAGCACAATTTCCCGATCCTATTACAGTAACAAAACCGATGTGTCCTAAACAAAAAGAAGAGTTGAATGAGAAAGGGATTCATGTAATAGAGGCTCTAGTGGCAAACAGTGAGAATGATGGTAGCAACAAGAAGAAGAAGACACAAATTGTCATGAAGAAAAAGAGGCTTAGAAAGGGTAAAGGTAGGAAGAGATGACTCAAATAAATTAGTGGACCTATATATTAAGGCCGTGTAGACCGTCATTATCCGCTGGAGGTGTTGTATTGTTGATAATTCTATCCACCACATTGCTATCTTGGAATATCGAGAGTCCTCTTTGATGTCCACCACCACCTTGTGAGGGTGGCTGCTTCTGTTTGGGAGCGGCCTTCTTCTTTTGCTTCACAACACCATTAACCGCATCATAATGTTTCTTACACATACCACCCAATATAGCCTGTTTCTTACATTCCTCGAAACTACAAAGCTTCTTCTTTGCTCCATGAGCAATGCATCTTCCACCTTGTACGGCTACCTTGACACACCCTTCAAATTCACACTTCTTACGAGCAGGTCCGTGAGCACTGCACAGTCCAAGCTTTTTGACATTCTTTGTACAACCAGGATGTGAACAGATCTTTCGTTTCGCTCCATGTGTTATGCATAGACCACCTTGAACTACTCTATTGGGACAGTCGGGGACTGTACACTTGCGGCGAGATCGTTTCTGTTGAGTATCTGTTTGTTTCCCCTTTGGAGCAGGTTGACAGATCATTGACTGTTGTAGTAGAGGAGGACCGTTTTGAATATCTGCTGGACCTCTTGAAGGCATGTGAGGTGGTGGTGGAACTTGTTGATATGGTTGTGGCGGCTGTTGATGGAACTGCATACTTGCTTGTGGGTCCGGAGAATAATGCATTGGTAAATTAGGAGAAGCTCGTTGATCCTGTGGTGGTGGATATTGATGTTGTTGCCACATCATTGATTGAGGTGGAGTACCGTAAGGTGGTGGAGGGCCATAGGCATAATAATTCGGAGGAGTTCCTGTATGAGAACCTGGGGGCGTTGGATACCCTGTAACAGAACCAGGAGGTGTTGGATATCCTGTAAGCGAGCCTGGTGGTGTTGGGTATCTTGGCATCGAGCCTGGTGGAGTTGGCGGATGCGGATGATGGTATGCTTGAGGAGGATATGACATGACCGGGCTTGACGAATGCATTGGAGGAGGTGGGTAAGATGGATGAGGATGCTGTGGTGGTACTTGCTGCTGAGGTCGTTGTTGCTGCTGTGGTATCTTGACTGCTGCCGAAGACTCTTTTGCCTCTTCATCATTCATCTGCCGAAGGAAGTCATCACTACTCAAACTTCGCATGAAACTTGCACTTGATAATGTCTTATTGTGTGTCCGTTTATTTGAATCACCCTCCTCAGGTGCCGAAGCATACCCCTCTTTCTCATAATAGATATCACTATCACCATTATTATTATTATTTCCATCATCAAAAAGCTCTGCTGTGGCAAGGAAGCTACCGAGAGAAGATTGTTTCCTGTGATGTCCATTATCATTGAATGGAAGAGGATTGAGCGATGGATCTTTCCTATGCTGCTGCTTGCTGCCCTGATCATTATTAGTGCTGCTATTCCCAAAGAGTTTTTCATCTGTGTGAATTTTCAACTCTGCCTTTTGGCGTGATGTTGTATTATTATTATTGTCCAGCAATGGCTGTTCTAAATTAGGAGGCTGACTGTTACTACTACTCATTGATACGTCCTTTTCTGTAAATGTGTAACAGCCATCTGGAGCAGACTGTGTTGATAATGGAGTATTTGAATTATAAAATGCCTGTTGCTGTTGTTGCTGTGATGGATATCCCTGTGCTAGTGGTGCTTGTTGTCCAGCAGTAGAAACTACTGGAGACGCTCGATTGGTATTATAATTAACTCCTGCATCTGATTGTGGCGAGGCATTGTAATATGCTCCAGGTGGGTGCTGACTATATACATTGTACGGATCATATGATGGAGGGGGAGTTCCATGATAATATGATGGATGAGGTGGTGCCATTGGCGGCGGCGGTGGATAGTGCTGTTGAGGACCCTGAGGCTGTCCCATTACCATTTGCTGAGGAGGTATTGGAGGTGGCATGGCCTGTGATGCAGGCGAGAGAAGTTGTTCAGAATTAGGTGCATTAAATG
>Ga0075437_13955_pt1 | contig 15332 bp, 8 predicted proteins | sample MintriMetagenome_FD_74266 | JGI IMG/M metagenome (GOLD analysis project Ga0075437, IMG submission 74266) | Marine eukaryotic communities from Monterey Bay, USA to study complex ecological interactions - Minidiscus trioculatus and... | ecosystem: Environmental > Aquatic > Marine > Unclassified...
GTGTAATGATAGAACCTTCCAATCATGGCAATGAAATGATTAGAAGTTGCAGATTACCTTCAAAGAAATTATTGGAGAAGTCTATACTCCTGATGTTGGGCACAGTGCTTCCAAATTGAGGTATGGATCCCGTCATTAGATTGTTTTGCAAATGGAGAACCCCCAGCTGTGCTAACAGATTGAATCCTCCACTATGAAAACGACCAGTAATCTCATTATTAGAAAGGATCAGCTCTTCAATGTTAGGAGGTATATTTGTCATCAGATCAGTGGCGTCTCTACTGATAGAATTGTAACTTAAATCGGCAACTAATAATGTTTTGTGTGACCTCTTGAACATCTGCCAATCGTTGCGGTGGGTTTTGGTTTCAGTGGTGGTTGCATATGAGTATTTGCAAATAGATTCATAGCAAAACTTATCTCAACGCATCTTACCTTGAATGTGTTCACAGACGTTATATTGTTGTGACTAAAGTTCACGTGCTGCAATGCAGGAGCAAATAGCAAATCAACTTCTCCACTCAAGCTGTTTTGAGAGAGGTCAACATGCTTAAGGTTACGGAGATTGAAAAACACAGACTCATCTGCATCGTCATCCATCCTTCCTTTTAGATTGTTCTGGCCAAAATCAATTCTCTCAAGCCTGTATAGATTGGATAGGGATTCGGTCGGTACTACTCCTGTGACATTGTTGTTTCTCAGGTTGATTTCAATAACATGGTCATTCTCTCCACAGGTAATACCATACCAATTGCAATGATGTATATCAGTCATCCAATCTTCATTGCTAGTCCAGTAGTTACCTCCCGTCTTGAAATACATATCTCTCAGTGCTTCTTCTTCAACTTGGTTGTTTGGCTCATAATTGTAGGCCCGACCACAGAATATCTCAGCGTTATCATTCCTATCTTTATACCCCAAGACATTGACCGCAAAGCTTAGTAAATCACATTTGCAATTATCACCTCCCTTACTACCGCCACCACAGCAGGCATCCGCTGCCTTTAGACAGTAGTCTTGCTTGTTATTCGGATGATCATTACATATCGGTTCCAACAAATTACAGGCACACTCTCCATAGTTATCAAACTCGTTACTTTCTCCGCAGCATGATACCTGAGCTTTATTGCAGTATTCGTCTGCCACCAACAAGTTGTTTTCAAGTGCTAAAAGACACGCCTTCTTTTCATATTCACATCTGCATCCAATATCATTCTCTTCACAACAGAATTGACTGACCATATCGCATGCATCAACAACATTGGCATCATCACAATCGGGTTTTATAGACGATTCACAACTAGCAATCATCTCCCCATCAACCGAATCATCAAACGTTGCTCCCATGAAGAACTTACAACGATCTACTGCATCTCGTCTAATCGGATCAAATAGGCAATCATTACTACCAAATGTACAATCCCATATCTCATAAGCACACATACACCTGCCTTTGACTCATCTATTACCTGATCGTATATGCTTATATTATCCCCAGAATTATGGATGCATGTTGTATAATCACATGCACATGATGCACAATCATCTCCACTGTTTGTACTTGAGTCTATACCATCACTACCAACCAATTCATCATTATCACTACCATTAAATTGAGAATTACAAGTTTCAATTGATGGGAAACAATACGGTACGTCACACAATTCATATACTTGTTGTCCATCATCTAGTGTGACGAAACACCAAGCTCGATCCGTATCAGCTATAGAATCAGGATTACGACAATATGGACCATCTTCCAATCCAGCATTTGGATATGATGTTAGCATACCACTCTTCCATGGATCACACTTATGTCCATTTTTAGTAATGTTCTTTGTACCTCTGTAATCCATTTGATAGTTTGATGCACAACCACATTGTTGTGGATTGGAGTCTATGCATGTTGATAATGTAGTAGTATTGTTTTGAGTACGTCTTCTTCTGCCACCATCTACGTCCTGACTGTTGGACATAAGAAAAGTTGCAAAGATGTCATAATTTTTATCACACTTTTCATCTCGGAATTGTTACTACCCTCGTACAAGTTCTACCTCGAAACCTCAACCAATGGAAAGGGCGTTAAATACTGATATAAGGAGTGTATGGTCGGTATATGAAATCAATTATTGTTGCCTTGAGCGGCGGCCGAAGTTGGCAAGATTGTTGTTATGATGAAGAGATTTAGTATTTAGGATACCAAAACGAAAAAGGAAATACTATGATCTGTATGTACCGTGTGAAGACTACCGACTCCATATCTACTTTATGCGTGTTACTCATATTGTACTGTCTCTGCTGCCTAGCTGCGGCAGCGGTAGCACAATAGTGTATTAGTGAAGATATTTATCTATTGGTATGTATGCTTTGTTGTTTCTTAGGGCAAGATATACTTAGTCATTTTTGAACATAACAAAAGAATTTTGTGAAGAGTAGTTGGTAGTTAAAGTTCACGGAATATAAACAATAAACTGACGACATGGACGGAATGGATATTGACAATGGCAGTGAACCTAGTAGTATTAAGAATGTGATCAAAGATTTGGACGAGTTATGCGCATCAGTGAATGATTTATCTCTATCTGCATTGAAAGCAAAACTTGACCTACTTCCATCAACATCAATTGAGTGTACCAAGTATATGAATTACTATAGTGAGTACCCCTTTCTCCATTCGGCATGTATAAATAAGAATGTTACATTAGAGATGATTCAGCTTCTTCTTGATAAGTTCTCTGAGGTGGCTGAGTTTTATGCCATTTATCGTACCTCCACTGAAAAGGGACTACCAATTCATTTCATCCTCATTCGATCTGTTGATGCTGTTAATATTGATATCGTGAAGGTATTGATTAAGGCTTATCCGCAAGCATTACTAATTAATGACAACTTTTTCAACCTTACACCACTACAGACAGTCCTCTATAATCATAATATCGACAATCTACTTGAAGTTGTAATGTTTCTTCTTGAGACTGAACCTTCCTCCATACACATGGTTGATGAAGATCAAAGGACATCACTACATAAAGTTTGCAGCTGTGTTAATAAAAAAGCGAATTTAGCAGTAGTTCAATACATCTATCATCAATTGCCAGATGCATGTCAGTTGAGAGATGCTCATGGATATCTTCCTGCCGATTATCTCATACTAACTGAAACTGATAAAGATTATGCAGAAGATGAACTTGATATACTACAGTTCATGATCAGTGTCGATCCATCTTTTCTTAGATTGGAAAATATCAAAGGCAGAATACCAATCTTTCAAGCTGTGTCCAAGAAATCAACTGAGGTTTGCAAGGTTCTAATTAATGCGTATCCGGAATCGCTAAGGATTGAGTCAAATCACTGTCTGCCAATCCATAAAGCTTGTGGAAGCGGAAGAGCCGATGCTGCCAATACCGTTCAATATATGTTGGAGATTGATCCAGATAGTATTGATATTACACAAATAGGAGGGTGGTATCCAATACATTTGGCAGCCTGGGAGGGAAGGACGAAAATAGTTGAAATGCTATTGAAATATGATCCCCTAGCCGCATCAAAGAAGGCAGGTGACGAGTGTCGATTACCGCTACATGTAGTTTGTGCTGCTGATACCAAAACTGAGGGTCATCTTGAAACAGTCAAGTTTTAGACGCTTACCCAGAAGGTGCTTCTGTCCTAGATAACTCCCCGAGTGATTATTCTTCTGGGCAAACCATCATGGCATTTTGACACCTAAAATCGACACGCGTGGGCTATTATTGTTTTGTTGATGCATGGGAATAGATAAACCCCGTGGGGACTTGTCCCATATGACGAAACAAACTCAAACATCAACAACTTCTTCCGCAAGCAAAGCGAATATACGAAGATTGCTAGAGATGATTTTGTTGCAAAGTACCCGGGTGACAGACCAACACGCTTTCGCAAATCAGAGGATGTAGAAGCCATGACGACATTAGATGAGAATGGTTGGGCCCCACTTCATCATGCACTGAAGGATGGAGCTTCTCTAGGAGCAATAAAGTTACTTGCTGGAGGCAATCCTCCTTTGGGTATACGAACAGCTGATTACAAAATGGCATTTCCACTTCACATTGCTTGTGAGTTTAGCCCCATCAAAGTTGTCAAGTATTTGGTAGAGCTGGATGTTGGTGGTGGTATATTGAAACATCAAGATGCAAAGAAGGATTCGGTTCTTCATTATGCATGCCGTGGAGGAAACTTGGAGGTGATACAGTACCTGTTAAGGCAGTGTCCATCATTAATCTCAGAGAGAAATGTTGATAAGAGACTACCATTTCATGTGCTGTGTGAGGTAGGGAAGGATAAAGTCGAATGTGAAAGTACAGAATACATTGAGACCATCTGGTTGATGCTTCTAAATAAGCCCGATGCAATTATGTCTTAGTATAGGGAAGGCTAATTACCTAGCCAATATAATATCGACCATATCATCTATCAAGATCAATACGCAAATCAACGTTACTTCATTGACTTTCTGGTATCTTCTGATGTATAACCCCCTACTCAAGCTCCCACGAGTGCTTCTGGGCTGGCAAGAAGCATTCTCCAAATGATATCAATGTATTCTTTACTATCACAATCAACCACGTCTTTCCCAGCTGCACACAACAAGTGAATCGGTAGCTCACCATTCTCATTTACCTCTGCTGATGCTATTAAAGAGACATGATAATCCAGAAAGTACTTTATTACTCCTAAATTACCACCACGACATGCAACATGTAGAAGTTGCAAAGACGCTAATCGTTCTACTGGTACACTATCAAGATCTACCAAGTACCGAACAACTTTTACCGAACTGAATTCACATGCAGTGTTCAAAGGAAAAGAGTTTGTATGTCCAATGGATCTCAATGATTGTACCAACAACTTGATAGACCCAAGCGATGCATTGTCTTTTAATGCACAGCAAAGAGATAACCAATCATTCTCATCAAGGGTTGTCTTTCTTTTTATATCTTGTGCCTGTTGAACATATGCTTGTTGTGTTTGCAAAAAGTTTACAAAGCAATCACCGCGTGCCAACTCTAGTGGAGTCTTGCCTTCACCATTGTGAACAAGAATGGCTTGTGGGTATGCATCGAACAAGGCTCGAATTACCTCTATGTCATGAGCGTATTTACAGGCCAAATGTAATGGCAATTGACGGCTATCATTCTCCGTAGTCCTTGATGCAGCATGGGGATCATGTTTCAATAGCAACTCAACTATATCTGCCCTGTGTCCTCGAGCTACTTTATGTAGAAGAGACAAACCACGCCCATCAGGTACATTGGTACTTTCTGGATAAAATCCCAACATATACTGAATTGTATCAATGGTATCAGCTCTATCTGAACGACCACAAACTAAGTGGACAGGCAAGGAGCGGTACCCAAAATCTTGGGTTACAATTCTTAATGGTTCCGGGTAAGCATCGATGAGAGCTTTACAGAAACCAAATCCTTGTCTACTAGCAGCATGATAAATCGGAAAATTACCATCGCCTGGTACTCTCGCTAAGCCAGGATCAGCACCAAGCATAAATTGTAAGATATCAAGTGACGTATCATCATCTAAATGTTTATTGAAGCATAGCTCATGAATAGGAAAGAATTCGAAATCATCCCATGTAGGAATTCCGCCTGCTTCTGGCCACAGGTTGTATATGTACCGAAATAAATCTAATGTAATACGCCTGTTTGAACATGCAAGGTAGAGAGGTGTCTTTTCGGCATCACTGGCACGAACTTGGATTTGCAATGGCTCCTCTTCGAGTAAAAACTTTAATGCATGTTGCCGATTATTGATATATTTATCTTGTTTTCCTAAAATTGCATGGACGGGTGTATAACGTAATTCACTATCAGTAGCCAGTAGAGCTTGAGGGTATGCATCAATTAGCATTTTCATTGTCTTAATTTGTATATTTGATTCTCTCATCACATAATAATGCAACGGAACTCCCTCAACCTCATCAGGCTCTCCATTACAGCCACCACATTCAAGAATATCAGTATGTCCTGCCCATGTGAAATGCCTTATTGCTGTTGGATACTTCTCCATTAATAATTTGATAATAGTAGTTGAGCAATATTGATTGTAGCATGCCAAATGGAGTGGGTATGAATTTTTTGTATGTATAAAATAAGGCATTCCTTTACACCAATCTCTACCATAATCCTCGGATAAAACACTAGCCGCGTATGGAAATTTCTCTAACAAATACTCTACTATCTCCATAGTAACCCTTTTGCTCAAGCATACATTATGAAGGAGAGGATATCCAGGATATTGCTCTTTAATTTCATGTACAGGGAAACGATCGAAGAGCTTATTCATTTTGTCTTGCAATGTTGGCAAAATAAGCTCATCAGATACGCAATATCCAAATAGATCATATAGCATATTGATCATTTCCCAATTGAATTTCTCACTGTCCATGTTGCAATTCCGGCTACTGATCAAGACTATTATAAAGATGGTAATGCACCAACTTCTAATAATTTGTTTTATGTCCCGTCAGGCTCTGACCTTTTTGTTGCAAAATATAATGCCGTATGCGCTAATTCGCAATCTTAAAAGAGCAGCAGCAGCTAATGTATTTTTTTTATTGTCAAATAGTAACGTATTCCAATCGTTTTGCTTCTGCATAGATAGATCATCCAATCAATATGAAATTATATGAACACAAGTCACAAGATGTGCACAAAATTATAATAAATATAAAGGTTTGTTGTATGAATAATCACACTACCGCCCGCCTCAAAATAACAGTAATCGAAAGGGCGTAAAAAACTGAACTCTAAACTGTATGGACGGTATGAAATCAATGATTGCTGCCAGGAGCGGCGTTAGTTGGGCTATTAGAATGCAGAGGCCAAGTAATATGAAGGTGGAAGGATACCGGCGCGGCCCTCATTTTTATTGTTGTTGCAAGTTATTTTGGTGGTAATAACTTTGTTGCTCTATCCTCCTCCCGACTGATGGGGCCGCCGGCTGCAATAGACAGTCATTATTAATACTATGTCAAGGTGAGTGTATTATTTGAGGGGTATCGATATGGTTTGAGGAGTAATATGGAGTAGATGGTGCAGAGTGCAACTCAATAAGTTGCAACGATGTGTGTGTGTGTAAGCTATAAGTATATGTCATGTGATATATTATGTCTCCAGTATGATAATGATCTCATATACCCTTTTAACGGTGAATAGTTTCATTATAGTTATGCGGTACTATATGATCACTCAATATGAATAATAAAACACAAGAAGAAGCAAAATGTGCAGCAAGGTTTTTATTGGGAGAATGGTACATACCTGATGATTTCTTTGACCATGTCAAAATACTCATAGCAGGATTTCTACGACAAGTACTATTAAAGTTTGTACAAAAAGGATGCTGTTCTAAGGCTGGACCGGGTTATCAATGTGGTCACTGTGAAGAATCATTACGTGTATTACATATCTCTCGTGCAATCATTCTAAGTTTACATAAGTTACCTTCTGAATTACATGCCAGTAAAGAGTTAATTACACTCTGCAGTTTAGTTCGAGAAAAGGTTATCAACTTCAGAATCAAAAGTGGTAATGAGATCAAGAGTATACTTCCAGACAAAATGAGTAAGCTGATACTTGGTTGTACGTCAATTACAACAGCTAAGCCCTCTCTTGACCAATGGGGAGATGATATTGCTCGTCTAGTACAGCCCATTAGTCCCCATTGGAGTATACGTGTGAAACTACTAATGCATATGGGATATAGAGTTACGTTAGTAGACTTTGACGATGTCGCTATATTTGCAAGAAAGGATTTATCAGCCGTTTGTTCGGATGTTTCACAACTCTTATGTCCAGCAAAAGGTGGAGATATTATAATACCTCAGTACAATCCAGCAGCCAAAGAATGTCCTCTACACAATCAAAAGTTAAGTTACAGTGAGCTGTCAACAGAACTAAAGAATGCTCAAGACATAATCAAGCAGAAGGATCAAATTATTCATGAAAAGAATGCTCTCTTAGCAGAACAAATGGCTGTGATTGAGAGAGTCAAATCAATCCAAATCCAAGATATAATATTTAATTCAACAAAAGGAGGGGATGATATTTCACCTCCCCCAGCAGCCAAGGAACGTCCTCTTGACAAAGAAACCAAACAGAAGTTAGAACAAATAATGAACGAACTAAACTCTGGAGAGACTGAACTGACCTCTAAGCCTCTGCCCACTGATACTGATACTAAATCGAGTAGTCTTGTTATTGATGAGCAAATCCAACCAAATGAATCAAATGGTGGTCAACCAGTAGATTCCAAAATGCCAGATATCGATGAACCTGATGATGGTTTTGTTATCAGGATACCAAGTCAACCTACAAGTGGTGAAGCTGGTATTAGGCAGTTGAAACCTGAAGTGACAAAGGAAGATGCCAAACTTTATCTCGATAAAGTCAAACTTGAATCCCCTCCAAATATCTACAATGGGTTTCTCAAGATTATGAAGGATCTACAAGAGAAGAAAATAGATACCATTGGTACCATTAATCGTGTCCGTCGACTGTTCCATGAGAATAATGATATGGATTTAGGCTGGAATAATAATATGGTTTTAGGCTTCAATAGATTCTTACCTAATGGGTATAGTATTGAAAAGAAGACGGGAGATACAGAGTCAGTGTTTATCGGTGCCAGTCCTAGATTGTCTGATACTTCCATCAAGGATATGGAAGAAACTCAGCAGAAGGTAGAATTGGCGATTGAATCAAAGGTTAGTATCAAAGATCGGAAAAGTGATACTGATTATAATGCCAAACATAAAAATGGAAGTCCGCCACAAGCATTGAATGATACCGATGAACCCGATGATGATTTTGTTATCAGGACACCGAGTAGTGGTGGAGCACCCATAGGACCGAAACCTGAACTAAAAAGGGAAGATGCTATTCTATATATCAACCAAGTCAAGCTTGAATTTAAAGACCGTCCACATATCTACGATGAATTTCTTAAGACAGCGAAGGATTTCAAAGAACAGAAAGTGGATGAAATTGGAGTTATTAATCGTGTCCGTCGTCTGTTCCATGGGCATAATGATTTGATTTTAGGATTCAATAACTATTTACCTGTTGGGTATAGTATTGAAATGAGAAACATTGGACAAGATTTGCCCTTACGAAATACAGACTCATTCAATGAATTTCAAGAAACGGTAAAGAGTATTGGGACGACCCTTCCTGCTGAGGAAAAGAAGAATGATATTAATGAGCACCAACAAACAGAATCAGAAAGTCAATCATCTACCACACCAAGAGGGAAAGAGTTAAGGACGGTTGATGATAGCGATAGCAGTAGTAGTGATAGCGATGATAGTGATTACGACTATATGAATATACTGAATAAGCCACCCAAAAAAGGGGGTTGGGCTTCCGGAGCCGAGGCCGAAGTGATTCGGAATGAAGTCAATATGGCTAAAAGAGCTGCTGAGGCCGTTGAAAGAGCTGCCGAGAAAGAGATCAATATGGCTAAAAGAGCTGCCGAGGCCGCTGAAAGAGCTGCCAAGAAAGAGAAAGATTGGCCACAATTGAAGGCCGTTTAAAGACAACAACATGTATGGGGATATTATGATTATGATAATGACATTATAAACATTTACACTGAATGAATATATACTAATACTGAATACTGCACGTGTCCCTTTTAATTTATGACTATGACGCCAAGTCTCCTACTCTCTTTTATTTGTTAGCCACCTTGACGGCAGGGCATCAGTACCTCCCATCAGCTGCAGATCAATGATCTATCCTCTCTCACCTCTCGACTCCGATGAGTGTTGCTTAACTCTCCTTAACATCGGGTAAACTCCCTGCCCTATCTCTCCTCTACAGATAGATGCCTTACCTTCCTTCTCTCGGGTGCCCCAGTTGGCAGGCCCAGCACCAAGAGATTCACCGTTCCATCGCTAAAATCTGAGCTGGCAATTTCCCAGCTTTCATTTTTCATTTTCTGCATCGAGCTCACAACTTTTACCATGGCGTCCGTTGCAATACGAGGTGCCAGTAGCGCCTCTCATAATGCTATTACTCTTAGAAATGGTGCTAAATTCAACAGTACACTCACCTTAAACAGAGGCAATTCAACCATCACGGCCGGCCGTCAATTATTAAATAAAAAGTTGAACACAAGATGTGCACCATCTTCATTGGCATTTAATAGTAGGAGTGGTACAACTAGATCACTCTCCACACTGCGCAATATTACAACCACCGGAGTAGCACGATCTAATAATAGTACATTATTAATTAGCTGTCTAACAGGATGTTTAACTGGTATATCAATTGCTACTTATAATAGTAATAAAATTGTTGCCCATATGGAGGGTGTACCGACAACTAACAGTGATAAGATGGATGAGGAGACACAAAGTTTTATGGATGAAGTGATGAGCTACCTTGGATTGAACAATAGTAAATCAGATGATACTGATGAAGAGCAGCCGTCTGACGAGTCATCAACTAACCCCAATGAAGAATCAGAAGGGCCAGGAAAACCAGTAATAGTCAATCTAGACCCTGAACTACTCTCACAATTACCAACATTACCACTATCAATTGTCCATAATCCAACTGGTGAATACAAAGGTCGAATGTTAGTAACACATCAAGGTATAATATACGATATTACTGAATTTATCAATCATCATCCAGGTGGGAAAGATTTAATATTAACAGCGAATGGTTTAGATTTACAACATTTCTTTGACAACTACACGGTTCATGGTAATTCAGACAAGGCTGCACATTGGTTATCTAACATGGCTATTGGTAAGTTATCCACTGAAGATGCAATTAAATCAAAAGAGGGTACGAATAGTGTCGTACATGTCCAAAGACGTCATTATTGGTTAAACAAGGCACGTAGACGGATTGTGTTTATTGCGGCGACATTACCAATGTGGATGACTGTGCGTAGTTGTGTTCGTATAGTTGGATGGGTAGTACCAAGCTTGGGTCGATTATTGGCTAAATTGGTACCGGTGAGTGTTCCTGGTTTGACGAGGGGTGCTGAACCATTGTTGGTCGAGGGTAGTGACGAAGAAGCTGCTGAGGAGTTTGATGGTAAGGAAGCAGCAAAGAAAGAACCACCAACATTAACAAACGAGGCACCAACAGTAGCAGTCATTGGGGGTGGTATTGCCGGGTGTGGTACTGCGTGGGCATTACGCCAATCAGGCTTCAAGGTAACATTATTCGAGGCTAGAGAACAAATTTCAGGTAATGCACGTACATTTGATTGGGATTTTAGTAATCAACGTCCCAATTCACCAAAAGAGGAACAGATTGTTAAAAGTTGTTGTTCAGTGACTGCCTGGCCACCATTGTTCTATAAGAATTATACATGTTTGTTGAATAGGTTGGATGTTGAGACGGTACATCAACCACTTTCGTGGTTTTTGAATAGTAAAGTGGAGGGTGCAGTTGGTACATTGTGGGCTGCTGATCCTACACCATATGACGGGTCGTTACGTAATGTACTCAAGAAGGATTTTGATGTATATGATCGTGTCGTACGGTTTAGTGATAGAATGTGTAATTTGTTTACATTCCGATGGGCACCATGGAGGAAGAACGATACTCCCTCAATGTATGATTCACACACCGGTATTGGGTTGTTAAATCCAATGAATATTGTACCTTTGTACTCCATGTTCCGTTTCATGGGTGGATCAGAGTTATGGTGGCAGGTTGTGTTTACGCCTCATTATACTGCATCGTTTCTAGTTGATGAGTTACGTCCATTCCCGGCAGTGTTTGGTCCGTTGATTGAGGCTCAGATTCCATTGTTACCGAATGAAGAGAATGCTCAATCTTTCTCATCAAGTCGTAGTGATAAGGATTGTAATATTACTACCTGTCAAACATGGAAGGATGCAGGCAAGGGTATTCGTGAAGTCTTTACTAAGTTGACGAAGGATATTGATTTACGTGAGAATACACGTATCCGTGAAGTCGAGGTCTTGTCCAATGGGAAGAAACGTATCCATGATGAGTATGATAATGCCATGGATGTTGATCGTGTAGTCTTTGCCTGTCCCGCCAATGCCGTTGGAAACATATACAAACGTGCCGGATGGTTAGCCAATACAATCTTCTCAACATTGGTATATGCCGATGATCATCATCCCGACTCGGGTCATATGCATGCCGTACTACATTCTGATGGGTCAGTTATTGAAAAGCCCTACCGTGAGGATTGCTTGAAACGTGCCTCCAACTATGTTGAGGTTACCGAGAAGCCAGATGGGTCAATCAATATTGAAAATCAATACAACTTTGGTGTACAGACACCTGGACCGGGCGTTTATGACTTGCCATTGGATGAGAAGCCAGTCATGCTCATCTCGCATGCACTTGGGGAAGGCAAGTCAATTGATGAGAAGAAGATTGTTGGTACTGCCAATCATGCACGTGCCCATCCACTATACTCGGGATGGAATGTCATGGCAATGTTATCATTACGTCTCGTTCAGGGTAAGGATGGGATATACTACTGCTCGAATTGGACAACTCCTGGTAATTGTCATGATATGTCATTCCTATCGGGCTTGGTTTGTGCTCATGCCATTGGTGCCAAGTATCCATTTGAGAAGAATGTAGAAGCGAAGAAGGATTTTCATCGTCTTCGTGATTTGATGGGAATATAGAACTGTTGGAGGATAGAATGGTCGGTATATTGCAGCCTTAATTTAACTTATTCGTGATAGTAAAACTAAACTAGCTAAATGATCAGACGTTGGAATCTTCTCTATCTTGAGATCCCTACTTGGAAGTATCAGATTCAACACTTCCTCCTTGATAACTCTTCCCTGTAGATGGCTTCTTTTGAGGATTAGAATCGAACAGATCTGGGAGTCTCCTCATTAGATTATACAACAGAGACAGCCCAGACACATTTGTACCAATCCAACTAGCATGAGTTGGCCTCCCGATCCAAGCGATAGCAGTCGGCATCACCTCCAATTCCATGTCAAGAAACTCTTGAATCTTTTCATCATCTTCACTTGAGAAGTGAGTGTGTAGGATCTTCTGACGTGCAACCTCTACTTTGTCTTCGTTTATATTCAGTGCCAAATACGATACAAGATCATCAGTAGGATGGATTTCACCAACATATTCAAGTGTATGATTGGAATTGTAAGTATCCCATATACTTATTTTGTTGCAGAGGAGGGTAGAAACAGCTTCCCATCCTATTTCAGTTATTGACTCTTCGACTTCCTGTTCATCATTGTCAGAATCATATTCACAACCTTCAAGATCAAGTTCTTTCAATGTTTTGTTATGTAACAAGGCACTTGTTAATGCAACCACTGTGTCATCATTGATATTGTTGCTGCATAGATAAAGTTTTTCTAATGCGAAGTTGGGACTTCTGTGCATTAGATTGTACATAAGTGATAATCCAGACATCTTTGTACCCCTCCAATTTGCATGAGTCGGCCTCCCGATCCAAGCAATAACCGTTGGCATCATCTCTACTTCCATATCAAGCAACACTTGTAACTTTGAGGTATCATTATCAGAGAAGTGAGTTTGTAGAATCTTCTGACGGGCAACTTCTGCCTTGTCCTTGTTCTCGTTCAATTCCAAATATGGTAATAGATCGTCAGGCATGTTTATCTGGTCGTGATCCCAGCCAAGTGCTTGAAGAATGTGGTTAGAGCTGTACGTATCCATTATACTTGTTTTGTTGCATAGGAGGGTAGAAACGGCTTCCCACCCTATCTCAGTAATCAAACTAGTATATTCATTGTCGTCAAAACAATCATCAAGATAAAACCGTTTTAAAGTCTTGTTATGTACCAATACCAAATCACTCATGAAGGCAGCAAGCGTAGCGTTATTGATTTTGTTTTCACCCAGAGTAAGTTTTTCTAATGCAAAGTTGGGACTCTGTAGGTATCCGGTGAGAGCTTGCCAACCGGTAGGTGTAATCGAGTGATTGGCACTCAAACTGAAATGCTTCAGCGAGGTCATATTTGACACTAACGGTATCAAAAGATGCAGCCCGTCATCGTCAATTTGATTTTCACCGAGATATAGCTTTACTAAGTTCAAATCGGAATCTTGTAATGATGTGAATAATCTTACCCATCCCTGTGGAGTCATGTGTTCAGATGAATTTTCGGCGTCGTCTAAGTAAATCATGCCACCCATATTCAGTGTTTTCAATGTATTCATGCTGTTCAATAAACTACCTAGAGCAGCCACGCATGTACTTCCAATTTTGTTATACGTGATATCAAGCTTCACTAACCGAGTTCCCCTTCTTTGTAACGAGTAGAAGAATGATTGCCAGCCTGTTGGAGTAATTAATCGATTGATACCCAGAACAAGGAACTTTAATGTGTGAATATTAGCCACTGAAGCTAGACCAGCATCATCAATCTTGTTGTCACTTAGTTCCAAACTTTCTACTGAACTGTGGTATAACTGATCGAATAACGTCTGCCACTTATTTGTGATAATTGATTTGTTTGATGATAAATCAAGAGCCTTTACTGATGAGCCCCTTAGAGCACTACCCAAAACATTAACCCCCTCATGAACTGATTTATTTTTAATATTAGCATTGTGATTCAGAGATATTTTAATCAATTTGCAGTTTGGATGCTGTAAGGCAGTTGAAAGTGCTCTCCAACCAACAGAGGTAACATCTTTGTTACCATTAAGGCATAATTTCTGTAATATATTGATGCCCATCATTGCATCAGACAACGTTTGTATCGCCTGATCATCAAGTTTACTATAAGAAAGACGAAGATCTTTCAATTTGGTCAGAGGATGGTTTATTATTTCTCCTATCGCTCTGCATCCTATGCTTCCCCATTGACCATCTATACCAGTATAGTAATCCTGTCCTATATCTAACCTGACGAGACTGGGGTGACCGCTTAGCCCTTTAATTAACCCCCCGCCGAACTCATCACAAACACAAATTGAATTGAAACATATTATATTTATGGAGCGGTTCCGATATATACATGAGAAGAAGTCTTGAAGTTGATTTCTTGTTGGCAACTTGTGCCCTATCTCTCCCAAAACATAAGGTTGGTCAACCGATCTACCTAAACATATCCCACGATAGTATATTTTCATATGCTTCAGTTGTGTATTGTTGATAATGCAATCACCATCAACTTTCCAATCAATATTATTGAAATTACATTCATCGTTCTGGGTAAAATTACCAATACAATCTAATGGTATATTTAGATGAGTAATAGACGGATCGTTCATTATTTGTTCTAACTTCTGTTTGGTTTCTTTGTCAACATAACATAC
>Ga0075437_10250_pt1 | contig 15320 bp, 14 predicted proteins | sample MintriMetagenome_FD_74266 | JGI IMG/M metagenome (GOLD analysis project Ga0075437, IMG submission 74266) | Marine eukaryotic communities from Monterey Bay, USA to study complex ecological interactions - Minidiscus trioculatus and... | ecosystem: Environmental > Aquatic > Marine > Unclassified...
ACCTTACCTGCTTGGAAGGCGATCCCGTTGGCACCTCCGTTGGACTAACTGATGGAGACTTCGATGGACTAACTGATGGCTATTAGATGAATGATGTAAAGAGAGAAGAGTCAAAAAGAGTTAGTTCATGTTTGAGATGACGGCTGTGAAAAATAAGCTATCCTCAAATCAGAAGATAGAGTTCATACAGGCACAAAAGAAGCTGCTGCTCACCTCCCGTGTAGGTGAACTAGTAGGCCCTACCGTGGGGCTAGATGACGGCTGCAGTAAAGATAGAGAGCGGGAGATAATATCATGTGTGAGTAATTGTGATGTTGAGGTATCCTCAAAAAGTCAAGAAATTGAATCGACGAACAACAGAAGCAGCTTACCTCCTTTGACGGTGAGCTTGTTGGCGAACCAGTGGGCGACAAGGAAGGATTCTTTGACGGCGATCCAGTAGGGCTAAGCGTGGGAGATTGGCTAGGGCTTGAGGTGGGCTGTAGTGAATGAGTGAAGAGAGGGAGGAAGTTTGAGTTGAAAAAAAAAGGGGGTATCCTTCCATAATGCATACTTGTGTTTATTTACCTCTTTTGTAGGAGATTGGGAAGGGCTTGCTGTTGGACTAGAAGAAGGTGAAACAGAGGGTTCCTTGGAGGGCGATTGGGAAGGCTGCGAGAAATGAGAGAAGAGAGAGAGTGGAGGAGAGTTGAGTTGAAAAATATTCGGTATCCTCAAACTCGCTTGTGTTTACGATATGTACTCACCTCGCTACTAGGGGACTTGGAAGGCACTTTGGTTGGTCGTTCTGTTAACATTGGTTCATCCGTAGGTTCGGCAGTTGTGGGGGTTAGTGTACCTGGGCCACCTTGTGGCACTGGGGCTGAAGTTGGTTCAGCTGAAGGTGATGACGTTGTTGGCTGTTGTGTTGTAAGAAGTACAGAAGAATAACAAAAGGGTGAAATGTAAGTATGAGTAGGATTGAAATAAGATAAAGTATATATGACAACAAGGAGTACTTACGAATTTACGGGAGTGGGGCGGACGTGTTTCACACCTCTGTACATTAAGAAAATCATTAAGCAGCAAGTGTTAGAATTTAGAACAGGTTTAACGAGGTTACTTGGGTGTAATAAAAATAGAACATGCAACAAACTTACGGTTGGAGCATGAGTAATGGAAGGAGAAGCAGACCACCACATTCCGCTCTTGCCACTTTTACCCTGTCCACTCTTGTGTGTGCTAGACTTTTCTGATTTCTGTTTTGGGGAGAGTAGAATAGACAAATCACGGGGGGGTTAATACCTATTATGATTGCAAGCATGTACATATCATTTGTAGCAACAAGCAACAAAACAAACTTACCGAGAACAAATGATACGCCTTATGAGTTGAAGCAGCACCACTCTTCCCACCCTTACCACCCCAAGGACCCGTCTTGATTTTCTTCTTCTTCTTCAACATACGATGAGTAATGGATGGAGATGCGGTCCAATCTCCACCGCTCTTACCAGACTTCCCCCAAGGACGAATACGACCACTCTTTCCTGATTTACCTTCCGAGTAGTATCCAGACTTGCCAGACTTACCAGAGTGGCAATCATCATCATAATGAGAAGGCCATTTCATCGAAGAACCAGAAGAGGCACCCGACTTGCCGCTCTTTCCACCCCAAGGATATCCCGACTTGCCACTCTTCCCATCGACGGAATGCACTGTAAATAGATGATGCGTAATTAATGTGATGGGGATGCACAAGATGAGTGAGTGTTTTGTGTGTAGACGAGATGACGGCTATGAGGATAAGGTATCCTACAGAATCAAGAGATTGTCTCGATCGATACAACATAGCACATATCTTATAATACACAACAGAAACTCACTATTCTTGTAAGTATGGGACTCTTGAAGGTAGTGGACCTTTGTTACATGACTTATCTGTTTCAATGCCCTACCATCATGATGATCACGTTGCAATGAATCATCTTCGGGTGAAGAAGATGATAATGGATGGCGTAGTAATAGGCTACTACTACCTGTAAACCTTGACGTACCCATGATAAAACCAACTCCTGCTGCAACAATGGCAAGAGCAACGCCACATATCATGGACTTTGTTTTAACTGGAAGATATGCGCGTCAAATAAGATAATGAAGATGAAAGAGAGAGATGATTGTAACATATGTTAGTATATGTGGTTTGCAAAGGCAATCAAATAAAGAAAGGCAAACTAAGGTCAACTAAAGCAATCAAATCGTCGAGACTTTATATTGAATACAATAATTCACACAATAAAACTATATACAAACGCGGTGCTTTCCTGATGATTTGTTGGACTTCATAATTATGTCTGATAGTTTGTAGAATGTCGTGATCTGATACCAGACCGTAGGCGATATGCTTATATATAACTGGAGATAATACTGGCCAATTGCAATTGATTATGCTTGCTTTTCAGTATTATGAGAGGTTCGCTTGCCTACCATCCTCCTAGCATCATGCGCCATTTTTACCAATCCTCTGCCAAATCCACCCGCGTGCCACTCTTATGCCCCAAACGAAATGGCAGAGGATTGAAATTATCCATGATCATCTGCCGAACGACACACATGATAACGGCTTTCTTTTCTAACTTGGGGTCATTTCTCATATGTGGTATCTTTTATGAGGTTCGAACACGTGTAATGTTTTGGAAGGTATCGGGAAATTATAGGGGGTATCCTATCGTATATCAGCTGCCTCGGACAATAAATAATGCAAGTTCATTGGGTAGATCTGGTTCTTTAGTGTTCGGTATCCTCCAACGGCTCTCTTTCTTACTTGTTTTGAAACATCTGTGCCACCAAGATAGCTCAGAGTCATATCGATGCTTAGCATCGCGGGGTCATCTTTACGACCACACCTAACCCTAACCTTGAGGATAGTGCAAGGAAGTTCAAGAGTAGGTAGCTCGTCTGGATTGGCGGGATACGTCTGACGATATTAAGGCTAGAAAGATCATCATCATCTGATCCGATCTTCAATATCTTCATCTCTTCCTATGTTTCATTATGTGTTGGATAACGGCTGTAGCTATCTTTGACCTCTCGAGTGCATAGTATCTGTGTTCTCCAATTTTCGTTTATTCTAGAGCATGTGTGCGGCTTTATCAGATGCGATCTTCAATCTCTTCATCTCTCCTATGTGTTGAATAATTGTTATGCCTACTTTGAACGGTGCATAGAGTAGGTAGAACTCTATTCATCCTCATTGTATCTACTATGTACAACTGTTGTCAAAAAGTCTTCCGACTCGTTGGATACAAGCTGCTATTTTGCTAATCCACCAGTTGAATGCCACTCTCCATGTCTGATGACGTCCTTCAGCATCTTCTATGTCTATGGGGAGGATGTCTTGTTGCAGCCATTGAGCATCCTTACTTAATGGCGAGGTATTACCTCCACTTAAGCCACATACATACCGGGTTCTTCGCCTTCCTCTGCGTTGTTGCTAGAATGTGTTATTTATCAGATGCGATATTCTTGTTTGGAAGCTTATCTTCTTCACATAATCAATGAATAACGGTTGTAACATGGTTGCTATCTTTGACCTCTCGGGTGCCAGAGTAGAGTGGAGAACTCTGGTATCTAGGCGTAGAGTGATTAGTCATCAGATGCGATAATTTCTTGTCTGGAAGGATGAGTTGGTCTCATGTAATACTCCAATGGGTAATTGATATATCATGCAATGAAAGGAATATGACCCTTCGTATCTCCGTTGGAGGAACTAACTGTAACAGAATCCTGTCCTTATTCTCTTTCTTATTATTATATCAGATGCGACTTTGAAAGAGATTAAGTGTTCTCATACTTGAGAAAATAAATGTATATGATATGTAAATTTCCCAATCCTGTCTTATCCTCTCTTACTTTTCCACACCAAAGAACTTTTGCAATGTATAAGTATTCAACTCAACATTTGGTTTACTCTGAGGAAGAAACGTCAGAGACCGAGAATGATAGTGATGATGACGATATCGCCAAGAAGCGAAGTAACTCGAAGAAAGATCGTAACCCAAAGGCCAGGAAAAGGTCCAAGTCTCAAGGAAGTGATATCATCTCAAGGGAGTGATATCATACGGCGGACGGTTTAATATACTCCTAATCTAATGATAACGATTCAGATACTAACTGACTGTGTAGTATCTATATCTGTAGATAACGATGATGATATAAATATAAGTTACGCTAGTATGATAGACAACTTATAATAACAAATACTTCTTAGATTACACAACACAATTATGAGCTCTCGGCTCAACAAACATATAAACATATACTCCGAACTATTCTACTGCCGAACTGCCTTAATAAACACATTATGCCGCCCAGAGTTTGGCAATAGAATCAATCATCAGCCTAGAACGAAACGCGAAGACAAAGTGTTACTCAATCAAGTTAGAAGGATTGTCTAACCAATTGATTCCTTCTAATCTCATATGGATAGTCGATTTCAAAGTGTTCCTCGAACCAATCGAGATTGTTGAGCACAAAATGAGTAAACCTGTGCCACTCACGGCTCAACCTTGTCTTCTTCCCAACTTCTTTAAACAACCTGGTCGACCAGGATACATACTCCATTCGGCATTGGTATAATTTAAAACGGTTACAGGCCTTGGCTGTAGGATGGACAGTATTGCCTTCTCGGATGTTGCGCCTTTCTGCATCATGATGACCCTCAAGTACATGGTCTGGTAATTCTTTACCAGACATGGTACACACCTCACCAAGAGCATGCTTTTCCAATGCCACAACAAGTCGGTACAGAATATGCGTAGAACGTTGAGTTCTGGTTGGATCAAGAACAGCCGGTACTTCTCCCAAAGTTTTAATAGCATGAGCTGATGTTAGTAATAATGAGAAAAGACGAGCCCTTTCATACAACTCTTGGGAAGTGAGCTCACTGGGCTGAGATCGACCAAGTTCAAGTTGATCCCTTCGCTTCTGCTCTACTGCCACATCCGAATGGTGGTCAAGGTCAAACATCATGAGATACATGTGCCTATTCTCTGGTGCCTGTGCTGCCTTGACAAGATGACGCAATCTTGATGGAATGGGAGTCCTGTTCTTCCCATATTTGTATCTAAGGTCGAACAACAACTTCCGGAAGTCACGTTGTTTATGGTCTGCAACATCCAACCAATATGTATCAATCATCTCGACTGAGTCAAGATTGGGTTTGAAATTATTGGACACGGCAGCAACCAACTTATGCTGCTCAGAAGACAAACTGCGCGTAGCTTCTTTAGCACGTTTGTGCACAAGATTCTCCTCTTTCCCCAACCATGTATCATAAATCTCAGGGATCTCTTCCTCACTTGGAAATGATATTGGAGGAACATAATCCTCTCCACCCAACTCAAGTAAGATGTGTTCAAAAACTTGTTCTATGCGATATGCCTCGTCCTGTCTTGCTGGTGCCGCGTCAAGTGCTGCCCATTGCTGTTTACTGAACTTAGGAATCCAGCCTGTCTCGGCACCAAGATGTCGAATCATGAAATTATTCTTTTTATCATTCGGATTCATTTGAACCTTGGCTAATACTAATGTAAGTTCACTCCATCTTTCACCAAGAGCAGTCAATCTTCCAAGAGAGTTATAACCTGGAGTAGTCCAATGAGTAATACCGTAACGTTCCGATACCTTCTCTCTAGCTTCTTTGCACATATCCGTGACTTCATTAATCGATAGACTAACAGTTTGCTGACTACCTTTATTAGCTGCTCTCGTATTCTTTTGATCAAAAGGATGAATGTCATATCCTAAATGGCTTTTACTACTACCGTATTGATATTGATAATACTTGTTGCTTTTGGAATTACTCTTACTTGTAGCGTGAGAGAATTCCCTTCCCGTCATAATCTTGTACATTAGTGCCCAACCAACCTCATCATTACGTTCCATTGAATGACCCTTTTCTTTCAACGTTTGATATGTGAGGTGCTCTTGTACTCTATCCTCAATGCCCGAATAAGTACCTGTAGGACGTGGTAATAAACCAATATCAATAACGTCTTCCTCATCATCAGACTCTTCCATAGATTGAGGAAGCTCCAACTCTTTACGACCGTCGGGATCAGTCCCCATCTTTTTACTTTCATCCTTATCTTCCGACTTCAAATGCTTCTTCTTGGGGACATCCTCCTCGGCTTCACTATCATCCTCGGCACATACAACCTTCTTTGTTGTACGATTAGTTGTACCCCGGCTCCTCTTCTTGTTTGGTGAAGAAGAAATGTCATTCCCATCATCATCAAGTTCCGAATAGACAGCTTTTTTACGAGATGAACGAGCAGTGGAGGAAGTAGCTATATCCATACCCTCTGCACCACCCTTACTTGTGGAATTAGAGATAATACCACCCTCTGCTGTACTAGTAGTATTATTATCTCTCTCCTCATCCACATCTCTTCCTTCTTCCTTATCCCCATCTCCTAATACATCACCACCATTCAATGCACCCCCACCAGTATTGCCAACGGCCTCTCTCCCTTCTATACCATGCGTAGAAGAAGTAGAGGACGGGGTATTATCTGTATGACCAACATCCGTGGCACCACCGACACCACCCGTGCTCTTTTCACGGGATATGGCCGAATCAGTATCTGAATCGTCATCCTATATATCGTATGCAGGGTGGGGTATATAGATATTATATTATATTGATGAGTTGTTACCTTGCTTTGTTATAAAATGGCATCACGTATAATATATTATACAACACTCACCGAATCGTACGAGAAAGGATTACCTTCATGTTCATTACCAATAATCGTTATATAACTTTCACCATCATCCTCCTATATTATAATATAAAGAATTGAAAGATATTATATTGTGTGAGTTGTTTATCTTGCATTTTTATAACACCTCAATACTGATATTAAAATCCATATTAAAATAAACGCAAAGTAATACAAAACAATAAACACTCACCGAAGAATCATACAAGAAAGGATTAGTATCTCGTTCTCCTCCGAGATTAGTCTCATCATTATTCCCGCTACCACCACGGACGTTATTATTGTTGGTATTTTCTTGAGGGATTGAACTTGCTGCTTGATCATCATTTTTATTTATTAATGAATTAACAACCCTACTACTCTTGCCATTATTGAGCTTCCTCTTTTTATCATTGGCCTCCACTGATTGATCATCGGCCTCCATCATCTTCCCGTGGTACGTCAACGTTTCTATCAGTAGTTCTTGATGCTAAGAAGGAGATCAACAAAAAAATACAGAGGAGTTAATACTTGCCTTTTTACCTAAGGAAAATTTCTCAGATATCCTGGACACCTCAGCAAACCCAGTGTTGAATTTTATTATTGCCAAAGTAAGCAGCTATTGCCGACTGCCGACAGATAGTATATATAATATATAGATAGTGCACAGTATATTACAGTATAAAATAACAAAAAAGTATGAGTCCCCAGATAGAGGAATATATTGTTTTCAAGCAAACAGATGGCAGCAAAGAAAGAACTAATACCGACCATGATATTGTAGAGGCAAAGATTGTTAGCGTATTGGACTTGAATGGAACTATCACGTGCATGGACAACAATAGAGTTACATATCACGTACTTAACCGTAGAAGTGCTGATATTAAATACATCCATTCAAGTGTTGATAAAACATTGGAAATTAGGCAGTACGAACAAAACAAAATACTTCGGAGAGGAGGACAAAACGAAGCAACAAGAAAAGAGAAGAGAGATTTGTTGGATAAACAATTTATCCATAAGCATGGAGGAAAGTATTGTAAAGTAAAATTTGGTAGTAATGATAGAGTTGGACTATCAAAAGAGTTAGATGAGGTATATGGTACGTTTGCCTATTCGGATGAATCAGATGATTCGGATAATGAAGAGTCAGATGATGGGGATACAGTCTGGAACACTGATGCCGATTCAGATGAAGAGGACAAGGATGCTGGTGATGCCAATATTGATCCCCAATTAGAGCATTATGTTGTATTCGAGCAAACAGAATCAAGCAAACAAAAAACCAATACCAATTATGATGTTGTAGAAGCAAAGATAACTGCAATTGCAGGTAATGGTAGTATCACATGCGAGGATGACGATGAGGTTGAATACAAAGTTTCACACCATATCACTGCTAAATTTCTTCATTCAGATAATAAAACTACACAACGCATTAGGGAGTACAAACTAAGCAAAATTCAACAGAGAGTAATAAGCAATGCAGAGAAAAGTGAGAAGATAGACAAAGTGAATAAACAATTTGTTCATAAGCGTCAGGGTCGGTATTACAAAGTTACATTTGATAGTAATAATCAAGTTACATTATCTAATGAGTTAGATGAGACATTTGAAGAGTATGGACAAATGATTGAGGATGAGGAAGACGATAGTAGGAAGAGGAAGAGGAACTCCGAGGATAGTGATTCGGATTCGGATGACGAGGATGATACCGAGGATGATACCGAGAAGAAGAAGTTAAAACAACAAATCGAACAACAAGAACAACAGATCAAACAACAATGTGAAGAAATGAAACAACTTGAGGCAAAACTTCAACAAGAACGGGAACAATTTCAAAACATCCCTAATAAGCAAGCACTGCTGCAACTCAGCACACAAAATCCAGAGTTATTTGCGGCATATGTTACATGTATGACTGGTAGTTTTGATAGTAATAATGGTAGTGAAGATGATAATAGGGATGCAGTAGAGAAGATGGAGGCATTAGGTTATAAAGGGCAGCCGTTGAGACAAGTATTAGTGCATATTTCAGAGAAGTTGAAGGAACAAAAGTACGAGTATTTAGTACAGGATCGTGAAAAGGCATATCAAGAAGACCTTGCACCATTCAAAGAAGATCTACATGAGTTGGACGAGGAGGTGCTAGAGGCAAAGAAGAGTAAGAAAGAGCAAGAGGATCTTTGTGATGCGCAGGGGAGAAGATTAGCGGGGTTACCATCTGCAGAGCGACAGAGGCAACTCAAGCCGTATGTGGACAATCTCAGAGATGCCAATACTGCATATGATAATAAACTCCAGGAGATGAAGGAGTGTCATGAAAAGATCAATACCCAGCTGAAGGAGTTGAAAGATAATACAGAAAAGAAAACGAAGTACAAGTTAGTTGCTAATACACCCGAAGGAAGGCAGTTGGAGTGGTCGAATCGTTCAAAGTTCGATGCAGTCAAACCAGCACGTCTACAGATGCAAACAGAAGAGGAGTGAATGGCATGCTTTAGTTGAGTGAACAGGGGATATATGGATATTTGAGAAGAGAGTATATTGGGATTAGATTTATAATGTTTATAAGAACTAAGTTTAGATAATGAATTGTTACGCGGCGGCAACTGTAGCTATCTACATTTCAATAGTTAGTTTTAGCTACATATCTAAAACATAAGTAAGAATGATATTAATCCGTGTTCCCTTTGTTATTTCTGATACACGATGGAGAGAATTCTGACCACGAAAGATATACATATCACCTGTATTTAAAACTGGCCGATGTATAATCTTGGAATGCTTTTCAAGTTTTTGTGATACTTCTTCTAAATCTAATGGCATTGTATCCCAAACTTTGACAACTGCTTTTGAGTCTGGTGAAAATTGAAATTCACCACCTTCTTGTGCCGGTTGCAATATTAATGAAATGCTAACTCAGATTGATCACAATGCCAATCTAATTTATCTCCCAAATTAAATATGTTTCCATAGTATTTACCATATGGATCAGATGATGGATATAACTTAGTTTTCAATATGGAACTAATGAAGTTAACGAAGGATTGTGATGTGAATAGATCATTCAATTCTGTATGAGCTGCTAAATCATGTGCATTAAGGATAAGTTTTGACGATTTTAGTTGTATATGATGTGGGTTCATTGATTGCGACGAGGTACTACTGCTACTATCATTGGTGTCATCTTCCAAGAATATATTGTGACTATTATTCGAGTAAAAACCAATACCCCGCTGTTCTAATTGCAACATTGATGATATTAGCTCGTCTACTATCTTTGTCTGTAAAAAGTTGTGCAGTTTAACAAACCCTTGACTATCTAACTGTGATATCGATGATTGTATTATAGATTGATACCTTGTACTTTTATTATCATTTATTGGATATGTATCGAGATTGACAATCTTCATCATGTTTAGTAGAGTAGGAAAGGCGATAAGACAGATAAATGATTGCAATTATAAGTGCCCTTATAAGAAGATATATATCATGTATACTCTCCTATCGAATACCTAAAAAAAATATTAGATATTATGTGCATCAACAAGCAGTTACCTGTACTGCGTTTATGAACGCATGTACCTAAAAATTCTACTGGCGGTTCCGCACAAAAGGATACCGCTATTTTACACAGTGGCCCTCGGCCCTCACTCAAAATATTGTCGAATGATCGGCCATTGCAATAAATTGAACAGGAATATTGGCCTAAAAGTTTGCTTAAGGATCCTCTACTACATATTTGTAGTTCATAGAATGAGCGGCAAGGTGTAGATTGGTCTTTGAAAAATGGCCATTTTTTACTATGCACTTCTACTTAGTGAATCAGTCTATGCTGAATAACTTTTTACCTATTGGTCAACGCCGCCTGATAGTACCATATTCGGAATCAGCGTGCAAAACTGCATCGGATAGGATGTCTCCGCATGTATACTTCGATGATTGGAAGACCTTCATATTTTCACTAGCTTTGTTAGTGATGTGCGGTGAAAGCCATAATTTTAGCGATATTCTACGTAAAATTCTGTCGTAGAAATGTACCGCGGCACCTAGAATTGATTTTTTAGCGATAGGTACTGCGTTTATACAATAGAAAAGTCAAGAAAATTCTCATTCTTCAACTGGCATAGTGACACATCTTTGTCTGTTGTGACACAGGCCCATGATTAACTCTTCATAGGTGGATTGATACTATATTATTTATGTAGATCAGATGTGTTGAAACATATGAGAAGTTCAGATGTCGATAGAATGACTCGAGGTGGGTGATTGATAAGGTCAAAGAAGAAGACTTGATATCTTAATATGTATCTATTCTAAATCTAAAAGTACTTCTTCAAACCAAAGTCGAGTCCAAACATATAGTACATTTCTAGCAGTTATCAATCTATGATTCCATTCTAGTCATAGCCATCCGATGCTTAGTTACCAACACCAAATGTATCTAACAGGTAGTTGTATAGATCATCATCCACATAATCATCGGTACTTCCTCCTCCACTACCACTGCTTGGAGGACTTGGAGATGGAGGACTCGGTGATGGGGGATTGGGACTAGGCGGTGTTGGTGTTGATCCCGAAGATCCTGAGCAATTGAAACCAGCATCGGATGCATAGTTACTTCGACTACATACTTCATCTTCGATCCAATTGTACGAGCGTGATATACGAGCATATACGCCAGGAAAGTGTTCGGAAGCGCAACCTATCCCCCAACTCACAACACCCACCTGTACATCTTGACCAGCATTAGCACCCTTGACAACTAATGGTCCACCGCTGTCACCCTGGCAACTGTCCTCACCACCGCCAACAACTCGTGCACATAACATATTGTTTGTGATTTGATTCTCATAGGTATCATAATAACCATCGATAGTTCCATCACTTGCATCACATTCGTTGTTTGATATAACATTAACATCAACATTCATTAATACATCACTAAGTTTGGATACATCATCACGAATATCGGTATCACCCCAGCCCATTACTGTTACACTACTTCCGATACTTGGTACATTGGAATCCTTATTCAGCTTTACCAAATCAACATTCGTGGCAGTTACTGCACTATCTAGAAATACCAACATGAAATCATTATCAGTGGTACCGGAGTTGTAATCAGGATGGGGTACTTCGTTCTTCATACCAATCACCTCGCCATCATTATCATCGACGTCATGACGACCTAATACGATGTTGTAACTACCACCTTGACAGTGTGCGGCTGTTAATATAACGTCCTTTGCAATTAACGATCCACCACAGAAATGACCAATATCATCAGCTAGTGATACAGCGTAGGAGAAGCGATCTTCATTTGCCTCGTCACCTCCGATGATTCGAGTATCTCCAAGTTCACGTTCAAACTCTGTTGCGGCGGTATCGATATCAGTATCTTGTCTTTTGCGGAGTAGAGATTTACTAGCGGATGATATATTGCAATGTTGGGATAGCATGATAGTAGCGGGTAGTAGGATTTGAGAAGTCTTCATCTTGATGGATTAGGATAATAATAGGTAGATGGATGATGGAGGAATAGTAGGTGTTGAATGATAATGTTGTTGATCTCTGTTTTTGTTGACCAAAGATGGAAATTATGAGCACAGTGGCCGCGTTGATATGTTGGGAAAGTAATGACATGGTGGCTTGGCTGTGTAGGCAAGTGGGATAGTCGATAGCGTAGTAACTCCGGTCATGGTTGTGGCTGTTGTGAGTGATTTGTTGGTGCTCGTGGATACCGCTGAGTACCGCGATTTGTTCAAAAAAATTGCTTGGCATCAAATTACACAAGGACCACACGCACGCTTGATGGACACACTTACTCTGAGTCTGATAACATTTGTATGGACAAACACCAAGACTACTAGCTTATGGATTGGACTGGCTTATGAAATGCTCATAATCTAAGTATATCATTACCAATCAGAGCAAGCAAAAACTAACATTCGTTGAGTATCGTCAATAAAACATATATTTACATATCAAATTATACAGAGCAACAGAGAACACATCAGCAATAACAATACAACCAAACAAACAATCATGGGATTTTTCAAGAAGTATAGACACAAAAATAATAGTGCACAAAACAACACAAATACAGTCGCAGGTACAACATATGTAACACCTACAGTTACAGCAGCGGCATATCCGATAAATAGTTCGGCGGCCCCAGCTCAGAGGCAGCTGCAGTCAGAAGAGTACAAAAGCAATCAACTAGTACACCAGCAGCAACAGCAGCATCAAAATTGAACACCATTGAGGCGGAGGTATCTCGGTATTTAAACATCTCTTGGGCTGACGCTCGTGATCTTGTTTCATACGCCAAGGGAAAGCATAATGTTCTTCCTGGTGATAAGAATGCAGAGAAGATAAAACGATATGCAATAATACAATCGGCAATAGAGGCTAACGCCCACAATCCAAAGAAGAAGGTGGCTCCAAAGCCTACAAAACCAAAGCTAAGTGCCAAAGAACAGGAGAAACAAGATAGAATACAAAAATGGGCTAGAGATCGTTATCACGCAACATGGGGTATGGAGGATGGTGATGTTTTTTGTACAGGATATAGCAGGTGGTGATGGGTCTTGTAATGAAATAATGGTCAATAACAAAAATGATTGTCAATACCTAAGTTAATATCATGATTACAAAACACAAATCCCCATTCTACACACGTTACATCACATGCTCTTTCCAATTTCAATCAAATCCCCACGAGGTACACCCAATGTTGGAGATGACGGCTGAGATGACGGCTGACTATATAATGATTATACGGTTGGTTGAGATGACGGCTGAGATGACGGCTGGCTATTGTGACATTTTGGGGCAAGACGAGGGCTCTGAATTCTGGCTTTGGGAAGCAATTTTTAACATCTCACTCTTTTCTAATGAGATACATTGAATTATACAGAGCTATGCCAGCTAAAGCAGCTAAAGAATGATGATGTTTAAGTTTATTACACAACCTTTAAGAATCATCACCACGGATAGCAGCGGCCTCTTTCTCTTCTCGCTCTCTCCTCTTCTCTCTAGCAAACCTAATCCAAAACAAAAGGAGTCTAAGCTTTCTCCACGCTCTCTGGATCTTCAAGTATCGTTCTAAATCATCCTGCATTTGGTCCATAACCTCGGTACCCTCACATACGCGAGAAGAGCTGCCCTCAAACCCAAGAGGATGCTGAGCCGATATCTTATCAATCTCTTCCCTAAGTCCTGTTTCGGGTGGCAACCAACACTTTATAGAATCTTGTACATTCGGTTTCTTGCTAGCCAAAAGTTTGTCATATACTCTTCTCCAGCCTGGATCACACAGTACCCATTTGGGGTTGATGGGAAAGGTGAAACCCTCTTCGATTTTGGTAATGAGAATCTCTTGTAGTTCTGGGACTTTGACCTTCTTCCACTTGACATTTCCTGGTAATGTATCTGAAATAACTAACATTTCCTCATCGACCTCCTGAGGAAAGAACCAGTTGAAACATTCTGCTCCGTGGCGTACACAACCCGTCTCCTGTAGACGGGATACAGCAATTTCAATAATATCATACGACTTTGGATCTCCGTTCCCATACTTTGGTGTTTTGGGGTAATATCCTTTCAAGGCAGCTTTCTTTAGCACCTTGAACCAACTCTCCATCCATCCTGCCTTAGATCCAGATTCCTCTCTTTCAGCTAACACTTCACTAATGTTCTTGACTGACCATTTTACTAGATCGAGTTGATCTTGGGGTATTGGATTCTTATACTTGACACCACGAGATCCTAATAAGAAGCAATCGAAATCTGATACTACAGGTTTCACTCTGCCATACTCTTCATATGCCATTAACAACATTCTTGGCTCCATAGGACTAGTCTTGCTCATTTGATAGACAACTGCACGGGGATCCCCCGGCGCTGGTTGATTTCGAATACTCTTGAAGTTCATATCCATGAATGTTAGTTCGGAGTTTCTTCCAATATCCCAATCAGTACCTACAGGCCGAGAACAATCCTGCATCATGACATATGATTCCCAAAATAGACGTTCCGTGATGTCTAAACCATAAACCGGATGAGCAGAATCGATATAAGTATCAACAAACCTGACATTCAAGTTGGTATCATCATACATGAGATGCTTCATGGCTAATTCTTGTTCAGCTGGATCGGCATATTCATCACTCAGTACACGCATGGCGTCTTCTGCCGCAAAGAGCATAAAGTCCTTAATATCCAATATCATTTCATGAGCTTCATGTCTTGCCTCTTCACTTTGGTAAAAGACACGTATTGTCTTCCCATCCTTGATATATGCTCTAACATGTTCCTTGTGTGGCTCTTCGTATATCTGAATGAACGGAACATATGAAGATATATTTCCCCGCTTAGCAGACTTGCCCTTAATATCTAATCCTTTACCAGTTGCTATTCCTAGCATCATATTCTTTATTGCCTCATCGGACGTAGGTCGCCAAACGGTAAATACACTAGCCTTGTTGAATAAGTTGGCCAATGGAGATGCTGCTAAATTCTCATCCATGGGTGCCGCTCCTCCTTCTCTTGCCACCTCATACTTGATCCATA
>Ga0075437_11365_pt1 | contig 15320 bp, 7 predicted proteins | sample MintriMetagenome_FD_74266 | JGI IMG/M metagenome (GOLD analysis project Ga0075437, IMG submission 74266) | Marine eukaryotic communities from Monterey Bay, USA to study complex ecological interactions - Minidiscus trioculatus and... | ecosystem: Environmental > Aquatic > Marine > Unclassified...
AGAATAATGTCGGAGACTTCATGTGGGATTGTAAGAGTACCAAGGAAGAGATCTTCCACATTCTCAGCATTGGAGTCAAGAAGTACAAGTCTTTGGCACAATCTAAGGAGTGGTCAGTACCTTCAGGCAAGTCTCGTTTCAATGCTTCATTGACTGATGGAAACCAAAATGATGGAAAGATAGACTGTTGGAACTGTGGGAAGAAACACAAGGGTGGAGTTAAAGAGTGTCGTATGCCTAGGGATGACGCGGCTATCAAGCGTAACCGTGAAGCTTTCCTCAAGAAGAAGCGGGAAGCTAAGGCAACCAATTCAAAGACGACTCGATCGTTCTTATACTTCTGCATAACTTCCTTGAATTCAGGTACAGTACAACGGCAAAGACCCTCCATAACGTCAGTAAGAGCATCGGCATGTAACTGACCCTCATGCTCAAGCTTGCTAACAGCTGCCTTGACTACCAGCGAGAAGACATACACATTCTCACCCTTCCAAGCAGGAACTCCCTTCGCCTTAACATGCTTGAGGAACTTCTGTAACGAATCGACAGACTCACGGCAGCTTCCAAACACTTCTTGGAGGACTAAATACAGGTACATAACGGGACCTTGTTGAACATCAGGCAAATCATTATACTCCATTGCAACTTGAGAATGAAGATCATCAGTCACAGAGTTCTTGAGGAACGCTAATGCCCATTCAAGCGAGGTCACATCACTACTAAAGCGGTTGAGATTGATCTGATGCATGAGTGCATCCACGTACGTTGCTTCAGTGTACTCTTTCAACATGTTAATGGTGACAGAAGTGTCAAACAGGTCTTGAAAATCTCCTCCACTCAAAACATACTCATCAGGATCCACGTTTAGGTCGACTTGAGGGTAGATATTGAATACATGGGCAAAGTCATACTCAGTACAGTGTTCATCAACCTTTTCCATCTTTCGTTGGTCGATCAAGATCTGATTCTGATACTTCTGATCCTTTCCATCCCCATTATCTTTAAATCCAAATATGTCGTTGTGGAGATACGATGCTACACCAAGCTTGTTAGCAATACCGTGAATGGCGTATCCACGATTCTTGTGATAGGTGTAACTTCCTTTGTCCCCACGAGCATCCCTTGGTAGTATAACCTTGGATGTACCCAAAAGGTCCACATTAGTACGAGCTGTGGAACGATCGAATATCAGGTCAAACATGTCTTCGGGATTTGCATCTCCTACAGAGGCAGATACAGCTGATTCACGAGCCATGGATTCACGGGTTTCGATGGTACTTCCCCCTGCTGATTCATCATCATCTCTGCCACCAGTGTCGACGATAGATCCTAACAGACTTTCAGGCACACTCGCATGACGACCGTGACCTGGTGGACGAGGAGGTAGTCCTGTACGATAACTACGAGCTGCTCTCCGAACTGTAGCACCAAGCAACTCACTTGTAAAGCTCCTTCCTGAACGACGAGATCCCCCTGGGTCTGCACGACGAGATCCTGTAGATGACATTCCTTGTCTCCTTGTAGATCCGCTCCTGTATACTGAACTACGGCTTCCTTCACTCATAGTACTTGGGGAACGTTGTTGTTGTTGTGACAATCCAGCACCAGGAGTATGAAACTCCCTGCTGCTAGATGACCTTCCGCTTCTTCCAGAACGGTTGGTTTGATTCGATCCTCTTGATCGATTACTTAACCTTGATGCAACACTTGGGTCTCTAATCCTAGCTGCTTCATCAGGGGCCACGGTAGGTGTAGTTCCTCCCTGGTCTTCGGCTGTATTACTTCCTTCTCTGCTATTAGTACTCATACTAAAGTCTTCGTGATCTCCCCAATAGGCAATTGAATCCCAGCTACTCGTTGCTGCACTTCTTGATTGACTGTTGGGCATAGACGATACCTACTGCAGATAGGTATAGTCAAAGGAACTTGAGGTATACAGATAAACGATGTGTATATGTTGTGGACTTCTTCTCACAACTCGATGATGTTATGTCGACGTATCGACTTTTATTGACTTTTATTTGATGATATGTCGACGTATCGACTTTTATTAACTTCTTGAATACGACGGTAGTAGAGAATGCTAACGAAGGATAATTTGAGTAGTAATTGATACAGAGAGAACCTAAAGACGATTTGGGCTCATAACCTCTCGATACTATATACTCGGATGGTAATTGTACTTGTAACAATAGAGATAGTGATATAATCGATGGTGATTATATCAATATCTCGTCTAATGATAGTAGGTTCAAACTATGTTGATTTGGCACTTGTTGCTCTTTTACTTTACACTTTTCACTATTTCAAATTATGAGCTCTTAAATGAACTCAACGCTATACACAACGGTTACCACGATAGCTATCCAAGATTGCTATCCATGATTCCGTAGACGATAATAATAATAATAACAATAACATATAATCAACCAGATGGCCAACGCCATGATTAATAAACCCAACTCTAAATGGTTGGTTATGGTTGAGTACCGCAAGAAGCTCTCAAGGTATCCTATAACGGTATCCTTCCTTGATACGATTTCTATGTTGGTGAGAGTGATGAAAAGGGCATCGAGCTAAGGGCAAAGGGCATTTTCTCTTTTGGAGTGGTTTGCATCGTTGCCTATCGTATTGCTTTGCTATTGCTTTATTAATCGGAGGCAACTATATTTCTCGTCTAAAGTAGGATGTTCTCATTGGTAGTATTAGCAATATATTGTTTTACTCTTTTGTCATCAGCACTGGCTTTTTCGTCATCAACAACAACATCGAATGATAGCCAAAGAAGGATACCTACCCATCAACATGACGATGATGTGCTCTACAAAATGATACGATTCTTTGGTATAGACATGATTGATACTACCACAAATAGATTCTATTACTATTGCTATCCCATGGATGGAAAATGTGAACATGTTCACATGCCGATTCGAGACTTAGCTGCGGCATGGGATGCATCAAAAGCATTGCAATATCTCGATATCGATGTTGATGACGATGAAGTGAGGTTGATACGGAAGCAACTCACTGATGCAATCAAATGTACTCTAGCTATATATCAATCCAATCTAAAAAACAATGAATTGGGCGATGGAGTACATTTGAGTGGAGATATACTACTAGAAACATCAACTATCGGTCATTCAGCATTGCTTTTACTCGGCATGTGTGATGCATGTTCGTTATCGATACTTAATCGAAATGAAGTACAAGATATGATAGACGGTTTAGTACAAGGTATATTATCACGACAACTAGACAATGGGGCATTTAGTATCGAATTCAACAGCAAAGATACCAGCTATCTCCGAGGTATTGAGTTTCATCCTGGCGAGGCTATGTTGGCCTTATTGAATGCTCATGATATATTGCTTTCTATACCTACATCATCGGCCACTACATGTCAATCGATACTGCAATCAATGGAACAAGCATTTGCATTCTATTCCAACTACTATTATACTGAAGACGATGTTGATATCAACTACAATATATGGCAAGTGCTATGCTTTTCCAAGTATCATGATACATTATCAATAAACAACAATCAACAGAGTAAGATACGTCAAGAAGAAGTGAAGAAGTATATATTAGAAATGTGCCAAGAGATATGTCAATCTCGATCATGGAAGTATCAATTATCAAGAGGTCAAAGCTTTTATCAGAATGTAGAAACGATAGAGATTGCATGTGGCTTAGATGCACTCGCTGAGGGTATCCGTATCAATCGTCAAGAAGATACAGAAAATAATGAAGACCTTGATAAGCTGTTTACAATGCATGCAAAGAATGCATTATACTTTATACAATGGACTCAAGATCAAGTATCAAAAGATTGTATTGTCGGCAAGGGAGGGTTGGGATACGGTGGGATCCAAGTGTTTGAACAACGACTAGATGTTACAGGTCATGCTATTAGTGCTCTAGTGAAACTACACAAGTTAGCTGTGACAATATCCTGAGAAAGTTGGTTATAAGCTCGCTGGTACATATTGAGAAAGGCAAAGTTGACCTTGAGTAAGTCAGTCTCAGGCAAAGAGAATTACTAACAAACGAATGTTAATTTTAATGAAGATGCATAATTGACACTCTTACCGCCTTAACTCACAACATATCACCTCGTTATTCCATTTTGTGCGCTCGAGCAAGCTGCTACATACACATACAATGATATCCAGGTTGAAATAGATACCAAGGATACCATTATTTAGAGTTCTTTCTTTTGTGACCCCATGACATTCCATGCGAATATATTTCCCCAGCATACAGCAATACAATTGATCGCCGAAACCCTAAAATTTACGTAGTATTTGGACTATTTTGGCGATGGTATCCACCTCAACGCACTTTAGATGCGAACTCTCCCTACGTATTTCTCGTTTTAAAGACACACATGTATCTTATGACGTCCACAATTCCACAAACTTGTCACTACGACCTGATTTCCCGAATAAATTAGGCCTCGTCATCTGTGCGCTGGATTCTATGGTGCTGACTGGTTCCGGCTGTAGCGCTGTAGTTGAGCATTTTTAGGGCCCATAACCTGACATCTAGTATTATTGAAATTAAGATATTCTATTTTAAAAAACAATAAATTTGGAAACATTTACGGGTGCTCTATTGAATAGGCAGCTGGTCAAAACAGATGGCCAATTTATGCAATACTAATTTTGTTTTCCCATATCCAACAAATTTACAACACAAATTCAAAGCGCCCTACAACAAATAGTAAACAGCGTTGGCTTTCTTAATTGTAATCTCAATAGTGTTTATTGATATCAAGACGATAAGGTGCGTGATATATCTGTGGTGTGTTTATTGACTGCGGCGGCATAGGGTATTGCAAAGGATATGTTTTTGTGTCGATGAGAACTGAGAACTAGTTGTCTTGTGTTAGGTGAACTGAACTGCTACACCCGTCTATTGTATATATATACGCGCTGGTTGTCGACACTGCACCTTGCTATATCTATACTATTGCAATTCGTACCAGCTCACTCACTCTATATCGTCCACCTCTCTCCATTGCAATAGAAAAAGTCACTAAGCCCTTCAGCGACATATAACTTTAGATCTCTATCTGTTCATCTGTTCATATCATATGGAACCAAGTGGACGGTCTATATTATAAACCACTTCAATATAGTCCTCTAGACTATATACATCAAGATTCCAAGGGCTCTATATCAGCTGCTCTTTTCAACTTACGCCCACTTAAGGCGTTAGAAAAAGTGTGTTGCACATATAAGATATCTATTGCAATAAAAGATATACTCCCAAGATGTCACCTACTATCCAAGCCCTAGCATCCTCCTCCTCCTCAGAGGCACCACCTACCAAGCGTGGACGTGCGGTACGTAAGTCCGCCAAGGCAGCCGCTGCATTCCTAGCGGCAACAATCAAGGAGGAAACGCCAGTTGACGATCAAGATGATGAAGCATCTGTATCCTCCGATGTGACACCACCTAAAAAGAAGAGATCATATACACGTCGTCCATCCTCATTATCATCCGCCACCTCAAGAGGAGCAAGTCCACAACATCATTCAGGTGAATCCACCAACCGTGGCCGTGGCATCGGCGCCCTATCCTCCAAGAAGAAGACAGCCCTTTCATCCTTTGCCGTGGAATATCTCAAGGCATGGATGATGAGCCCTAACCACATCGAGCATCCCTATCCCTCCGAGGATGAAAAGATTAACATTATGAATGATACGGGTATTGAATTAAAACAATTAACTAATTGGTTTGTGAATAATCGTAAACGATATTGGAAACCAAAGGTTGAGGAATTACGTAAAAAGTCAAATAAATGTTCTTTGACATTACAGGAAGTTGCCGCACGTGAACAGGGTGGTAATGGATGTTTAGTTACCATGGCACGTGCTAATTGTAGTGGGATGGTATCAAGTGAAAGTGAGGGTAGTTTAACAGTCGAGGGTGGTAATGGTAAGAGGACATATACCAAGAAACGTAAAAAGTATTCCACCCTTGAGAAAGAGATGCCCCCCAAGAAGTCTACACGACGATCATACACCAAGAAATCCAAGATTGCGACGTCGTCCACTACCAAGACTATTATACCAAGTACATCCCAAATTGGTATACATACTGCCAACTCTCATGAATCCATGAAGGCCTCACGACGACTGTCGACCTTGGGTAGAACTAGATTAGGTCGTCGTGTTTCTCAAATATCTGAAACTGAATCAAGTGGTGAGAGTGATTCCGATTTTACACGGGGTACCAAGAAACGTAAGATTCAGGGTGGTGTCCGAGGTCAAGGCAAGGTACTAATTGGTCATCAAGTAGAGGAAACAACACCGGCTGTATCCGTTTCCAATCCCCTGGATTCCAATCCCTTGGAACAAACTACATTAACCGCACGTGTTAGTGGTAGTGGTAATACCGTTGAGGTAACTCCGGCATATACCTCCCAAACCCTACCCGTATCATCATCAAGTTTAGGTGCTGCTGGTACGACGTCTGGATTACCCTTGACTACTAGTCAAGTGGCTGATTTAGATTATACCATGAATAATGATACCAACTGTGAGTTGGGGTTGGGTAGTTCTCATGATGATTTAGTTGAGAATGTACTTGGTGGTGGTATGTTAACCACAACCTCCTCCGCTTCTGCTGCTGCTTCTGTCCCCAAGTCCTCATCTTCCGTTGCGGTATGCAGCAGTGTCAACATGCCACATAGCTGTAACTTATCTGATCCAAATGCCATGTTATGTGCACTATGTTCGGCATGTCGTGATTGGAATCAAGGTGAATTCTGTCCCTGGGATCTTACTGGTATCCTTGGTGCCGATGAACCCACCACCTCTGATGCATCTTCCTCGGTAGTGGACGATAGTGCTGCCGAGGAGGCTACTACTCTCCATACCAAGAGTTCAAGTTTGGACTTTGACGCGGCCACAGTGGTATCGGATGTCCCTCATGAGAAATTAGGACATTCAACGTCTGCTCTTGATTTTCAGACTACTATGGCTGATATTGAGACTTGGTAGATGTCTATTTTATATATCATAATTGCCCTACAATATAGGGTGTTCCGTGCTTCTTCACGTGCCCCCGGATTTAAGAGGGGGTGTCTCCCAATCAAGAAGAGAGTATTTCCAGGCTAACTTTAACCCGTGTGACTACATAGATGTAAATTAGTTGATGTGTGTTCACTTACAATGTCTATTCATACTGTAGCACGAACTATACAAATTTTCAGCTATTCAAGAGATCTAGATGTGGATCTCCTCCTCGAGGCACGCGCAGCTGCTTCAATAGCACTCTCTTGAAAGCTACTACTTGCGTTCCCCGGGTCACTAAGTGCTTCTTTGGTGCTGCGTTCTAATTCCTCTCTCACGACACCAACGAGACTTTTCAACTCCTTCCATTCATTAGCACTACCATCAATTTCACGATCTAGATCATCTAGCTTGTCCTTAATACAATTTATTTCACCATCAAGTATATCAATGCCCTCTGGATTGGCCTCCGTCATACGATGCTTCAAGATCTATATCATGAAAGAAGAATAGATGAGCTAATTTCACATTTTGTGCATATCATGTGCACTACATATTGTTACCTTTGTAAGGGACATTAGTGCGGTAATAATCAACACAGGATGATCCAAATCAAGTAAACCACATCCGCATAAAGCCCTTGTGCATCCCTGAGCAACTAAAATGTCCACTTGTTCTATTGTGCCATTCAGCAAGACTAGAACTACTTCACACGCTTCTATCCGAACCTCTACTACTGGACTGAGTAAGCATTGAAATGGGAACTTGCCAGCCTCTATCATGACCTTGATAAGAGAGCTGTCTTCCCGAAGAAGAATTCTAATCGTCTCTAACGCTGGCAATTGAACTTCAGGCGACAATACATTAATCACATCCAGTAGTTTAGGGAATAAGCCAGCCTTGATCGTCGCCTTTCGATGTTTACTCGGTGCATGGCAAATGTAGGATAGGGCCGTACAAGCAAAACGCGCTGGTTCACCATTGGAATTATGCGATCCCACGATTCTACAAGACAATACTTCCAGATTGATTTCATATTCATCAAGATTCGGAGGAGACTCTCCTAATAGGAGGTACTCTAAGGTTTCAAACAACTTGTTGTTCAACCCTCTAACACTTACATGTAATCCCCTTGATAACCTTAGCAAGGCAGCCAGCGCCCCTTTTTGCAAAACCGTATCCCTTATTGTTGTTGACCTACTTGCTAATCGTCCTAAAGTAAGCACTGATTCTTGAGCGGCTATAGAGGCCGATGAAAGAAGTTTCACAAGTTTTGGAACAGCACCGGCATCAACTAGCACTTGGGCAGTGTTGTTATTCCCTTTCATTGCAATCTGATTTATGATAAAAGAAGCATGCCTCTTGGCATTATCATCCTCGTCATCTAAGAGCTCAACTAATGTCGGAACCACCCCTAGATCTACCGCCTTTTGAATTGTTGTGCTTACCCTTTCTCCTAATAACTTTTCGAGAGCCAGACCAAGCATATTTAAGCAGTGTGGTTGGACATTATCATCTACCATCACTCCCTTGACTATCTGGGGCAAGTTCTCCACCCTGGCAGCTTCATAACCAAAATCTTCCTCGTCTATTGGGAGATCTAGTATATTCTTTAGGAAAATGAATGAGTTTTCTGAAAGGTAGCACTGATTCTTTGGGGGTACTTTATATCCCTCTCCTTTTGCAAAAGATTGCCATATTGCTTTCGTCACATCCTCATTGGACATTTCCTTTGTATCCAACTCAGCATATTCAATCACTCGTTTAAGTTCTGCCTTCTCCGCGGTATTATATCGTACGATAAACAACGATTCTCCATCATCTGAACGAATCTCATGTCTTCCCCCCCTTCCCAAAAGATGGAGCAAACGTGCATTAGATCGAAGCATATCTCTACCTCCAGGACGTGCTTCAACAATACTTTCAATTACCGGCCTTGATAAGCACACATCAATACAAGGTGTCTTTTTGGAAATAAATAAACTTCCTGAATTAACAGATGAACCTTCATTATCAAAGTTTATCACTTGATCCAGTGGGAACGATCGGCATGCCCTCTTGCATACCTCACATTCCGATTCATCCTCATTATCATCATCCTCACTAGAATAAGGGCATCGTAATCCCATCACTTGCACACTCTTAAGCAATCCCCCTGCTGACTGGAAAGATCCTGAAATCATATCCATTAAAGTATGAGCTTTGGATACATCCTCTTCCGCATCCCAGGGAACAAAATGGGAACAAAAGCTAACAATATCCCCATTAATCTTTCTACCACCGATGAATACCCTCTGTAAATTAGGGAAGGCACTTGATTGTACTATGAAATCTCTATTGTTATGCCAGTATTGTTCCGTGTAGAGTTGTTAATCCATCATCATAGTTATTCAATAAACGAGAGGCAGCGGATGTCATCGATATGGCTCTATCTCAATCATGGGAGGTGTATAAACACAATCGGGTACTTAAGTAATATAATCGTTGAGGGGTATCGCGTAGATATGTGTTAGATAACGCATAGCCTTCACAATTGGAGTCGGTCTCTCGATGCATCAACAGCTATATTTTTTTGATGGGTTGATGGAAGTATACATTTCGTAGCAACAACAGTAGTTCGTAGTATAAATCTCTTTGGATATCATAACCAATTATATCGTTATGACGTGTCTACAGTAGTTTGTTGTCAACTATTGTAGCAATAATGGAGTAGCGTAGTAGAAGATCCCCCCCCTTACTTTGAAGATACATACATACATAACCATCATCACAGTTTGCCGGGCAAAAATGCCCTTAACACTCCTCACCGCCCTTTCAGTTTCACGAGCCAAATTTCAGAGCAACACAATAACTAACTATTTACTGAGTTGATAGTGATGGAAGGAGCAGCGCCGCAATCGACGGCTGTTGCGCCGTCGTCGGATAGACGTAATACAAGGAATAGTAGTGAAAATGATGTAGTGGGTGGGAGGGGTGAAGAGCAACAACAAAAACAACAACAACAACAAAGTCGAGTTGCTCAAGATGAGGAGAATCGACAGAATGGATCTCCCACTGGCAAGCGGAAACTAAACCTCAGTTCTCCTGCTAGAGCAAAGAAGAAGTTACATCCAATTGCTGATTCTCCTTGTAGGAAGAATAAATCAAACGGATCCAACAATTCATATAATAATAATAATACATACAACTCAAGCAATGCTACATCATTACAATTTCCTGCTCCTTCATCATCTACCCCAACCCTGCCAAATAATGACAATAATACAACAACAACTTCATCAAATACATCATCATCATTACAATCTAATCATGCATCATCAGCTTCAGCATCATCATTATCAATAGTCAGTGGAGTTGATTCCACAGAATTACAATCCCAACATTTTGTTGTCACTTCTACAACAGCTACTACATTACAATCTAATAATGCTTCTTCCACTGTAGCGGCGGCAGCGTCTAATTCTTCATCTAATAGTTCAGAGGTATTCATTCAAGTTCGTGGTGTATTACAGGAAGCAAGGTTTCCACCGACTGACAGTGAAATCGAAGCTGCTCTTGCACGTAACGGCAATAGTGCACTGCGTACAATAACTGAGCTGCTACCATCGTCTACTGGAGTGGCATCTGTAGTATCATCCTCTACCAATGGAGTGGCAGCATCTCATTCCTCTACTAATAACAATGAACTTCGTATGGATATTGATTCTTCTTCGGCCGATGGAAGTAAAGCAAATGAAGTATCAGTGGAAACACTTCTATCTATTATGGAAGATCCTAGTATGAATCTGTACAAATATGTATACAATGGTGGTAACCACCGTAAGCTTCCTAAGGATCTTCACAAGTTCACCGGCAATAATATATTGGAAGGGCATTCATTTGTGAATGATGATAAACTCGAGCAACGTGCAGTGGCTGAATTCGGAGACAAGACACGCTACATTCGAGCCCAAACAGTATCGGCAGGAATGCCTTTCTTATGCATGGGTATGCAGAACAGCTTCCCTGTAACAGGGAAGGAAGAAGAACAGGTTGGGCCACTACGTTCCGGTAATAGATTTCTTGAGTCAAGGGGCATTAGTGCTATATCAACAGGTCCAACTCAGAGCATGCAATTTCGTTTGTTAGCTACCGGTTTTAGTGATTACTTTGGTGTTGACAGTGATACTGCACATGTTACTGCCGCTCAAACTACATTATGGCTAACGGAAGCAGCTCCCTACACTCTTGGAAATATGGCCGGATCAAAAGGAAATAAAGACCATGATACGCTCCTAAGATTGTTGAAAGCTTCAGCCCAAGAAGTGGCAGAATGCAACCGTGAACTTATTCAACATACAGGTATTGAATATGTGATTGGTTATGGAAATATCGCTCAAGATTTCCTTAGTGATAATGATGTCCTCCCATCTGGTGTTCGTGTACATGAATCCCCTGCTGGATGTCATGTGGTTCAAGGACCAACCTTCCGTGCTGTTTGCGAGGCATTAATTGCTCCAATCGTAATGATTAAGCATATGATTGGTGATAATAGTCCACTTGATATAGATAAGGTCATGTTGATTGCAGCCAGGAATTTCATGATGCAATCAGTCTTAGAGGAGGTAGTGCTGATTTCATTATGACTGCATCGTACCCAATTGATGATGATACGGAAGTAGAACTCTTTAGGGGCAGGGGTACACAATACATGAAGAAGTTGTTGCGACGTAAGGGGATTCAATTTCGTGCTGAGACATTCCCTACACAAGATATGTTCTTTGATAGTAATGGTGAGCTTGTGCAAGTTCAATGGAAAGGGCTCAATTGGCGGATGGAGTATTGGTATAAACATACTTACTTTGGTAATCATGACTTTGGTACCGCATCGGGTGGATTTGGAGCCAGGGAGGGTAGCCTTCTTCAACACTACATTCAAAATCATTCTAAGCAGGATAAGGATGCACGGACAGCTATAGTATTATCCATCACCAAGACTGATGAGGGGGATATTACAAACGATAATGATTGTGTGATAGTGTGTGGTTTAGCATTGGAAGTCCTAAGGGCAAATGGCAGCAACCAATGTTATGTGCATGGATTCATTTCACAAAGACTATCACTTGTATTTGAGGGACTGATGTTTGGAGATGGAAGTAAAATCTTTCAATGTGATGTACCCTTAGCAGTATTTGGAGGACGAGCAGTGATTAAGTCAAAGATATTTGACTCCATTGAGGATATGCAGACGGCTCTACCGGTGAACAAAGACGCCTTTAAACGTGCTGTGGATTGTACAGATATTGGTAATTGGAGGGCAGAACTATTCCTCCACAAGCCATCAACAGGAAACGACAAACCAGTATTCATTGGTAGTATTAGTACACTCGCGGAATTGAAGCCCCAGCATCCTAAATACCAGTGGCATGATGAACAAGAAGCTCGGCCTAAATGTACTGCATCTGATGGTGCAGCAATCAATACTCAACTTGACTTTCTAAAAGTCAAGAAAGGCAGTCGTGAAGCTTCAAAATGGGTTGACGGTGAAGCAGCTCTATCAGCAATGAAAGAGAAGAAGTCTGTTGCAATTGAATGCCCAACTGTACCAAGTTCTACAAATGGTAAAATTGATGGATATACAAGATATGAACAGAATGAGAACAAGGAAACATTCATATTTGCAGCGGTGAGACTAGATAAAGATGATAGTAATAATGAAGATGATAGTAAGAGCGATAGTATTGATGATGATGATGATGTTGATGAAGATCAATACTATTAATGACAAGGGGGAAGGGGAAGGCACTAGTATTTATATTTAGATCTACTATAGTATGAACATATAATGAAACATCTGTGCACCGTCTTTGATACAATCTACCTACCTCAATATAATCAATGTCTCTCATAATCTCCTTCAAGACTGCAACTGAGAAGAGTAACGACATACTCTTTAAGGCATCGTTATCCCTAAGTGCCTCCTTTTCAATCTTCTCTACACCTTCAGTGAGCACAATCGTTTCCAATGGGCAATGTGGAAATGTATAACCTTTGATACTTCGTAAAATTGAGGGTATAGTAATACTTTTCAATTCAGTACAACCCCAGAATGTAACCCATCAATCTTCAAGGAAGGAAATTACCCGAATAACTGCATCATAATTCACATATAATAGTTCCACATTATTACGAGTTCTTCCTTTGAGAAGGGAATATAAATTGATATGTTGTACATCTCTAAATCGTGCAGTTAATGGAATGTTCATCTGTAATGCCGTATCGATATGAAGTGTCTTAACCAATGGCATGGCATCATGTAAAAATACTTTTGATGTTAATGCACATGAAAGTACAGTTTGATAATCTAAGTACTCAAGTACTAGTGCCAAACACTCGGCTGGTAATGTAAGTTCAATATCATCATTATCATTGCCATCGTCACTATTGATACCACTCCTGCGTGCAGATCTCGTATTGCTGCTAACTGAGGTAAGTATGGGTGAACCAACATTATCACTTTTGTTTGTTAATTTGATACGCTTTTGTGGCCGAGCCTCCACCGCCGCCGCCAATATATCATTATTACTACTACTACCACTACGTCTACTATCTGTGGATGTAATATTACCCATTGTAACGACGAGATTAAGGAAGTAAGAGAAGGTCTATCCTCTATGTACTAGGTACTCAGTGGTAATGCGGTTTGATATTTACTCGTGTAAAGGAAATGAACACAAGATGTGCGCAATTGAGGAGACTTCGAATAAGCAGTTGCAAAGCTCATACACTGTCCAAGTAGATATGCGGAGCTATGATAAAATAATAAAAACTTAGGTTATCCAACAGTTTCTATGTGGGGTCTCTTATACAGATCATTTCCTGTCTATGAAACATACAAAATTGTGTACTTCCTTATTCGTTCTTCAAGTACATACCAGCTTTAAGGTTGCTAGGTGTTGCTATTCATTGGTAGAATCCAAAGTAGGCGGAGATTCATTGCCATCCTTTGGTTTGTCTTCGGACGTCTCGGTAGTCTCGTGCTGTGTGGTATCTTCGTTTGGCTTCACTTCGTCTTTTGGGTTGGACTTAGACTCGAAGATTTCCTTAGAGAGTAGATCAATATCATCGGCAGTGGCTCCTTCTTTATTAAGCTTTGAAGAAGCTTCCGATACATCCTCCTCTGACTTGGTACTGATATCTTCTTTTGGTTCTTTGTCATTATCGACAGGCACTTTGTTTTCTACTTGTGTCTCGGTAGCTCCGTCAACTGGAACCGATTCATCATCTCGAGGGTCACCACTGCTTATCTTAGCCGCCAATACTGGTTCTTTGGAAGGCCCATCCTCCTCCTCCTTCTTCTCTTTCTCATTTTTAGAATCTGCATTACTGTTATCAGTATTCTTCTGCTCGAGTTCCGAGGAAGGGTCTTCAGGATCAGGTGCAGTAACGGCACTCTCTTCTTCCCCATCGGAACCAGAATGCTTCATCAATATCGATACCTTTACCTCCTCGACCTGTGATACATGGGTGCTATCCTCTTTTGGTTCTTTTTCATTATCGACTGATACTTTGTTTTCTCTGTTGGCATTGGTATCTTCGTCGACAAGAGCCGCTTTATCTTCTTGAGGATCACCACTGCTACTCGCCAGTTTTGATTCTTTGGAAGGCTCCCTCTCTTCCTTCTTCTCTTGATCTTCGTCTTTGGAATCTACATTACTCTCGTCACTATTCTTCTTCTCGGCTTCTAAGGAAGGGTCCGTAGGATTAGTAGCGGCAGGCAAAGATTCTTCGGAAAGATTCTCCTCCTCCTTCTTCTCTCCCTCGTCTTTAGAATTTGCATTACTCTCGCCAGCATTCTTCTTCTCGAGTTCTGAGGAAAGATAATCGGCAATCAGTGGAGTAGACACGGCACTCTCTTCCTCCTCATTAGAACTAGAATGCTGCAGTAAGATCGATGGTACCTTGATCTCCTTCTTCTTTGCCTTCTTTGGAGTATTATTACGATGTACCAACTTTGGTAACCTCTTCCTCTTGGCCTTGGCAGATCGTTTAGCAGCCTTCTTCCTTGCCTTAAATTGTGACATGATTGGCTCATCATCATCTTCCACAAATGGCTTGTGCTTGGGAATAGGCGTCAAAGAATACCTGGGATCCTTGGAATAGTCTGGCTCTGGCTTGCCCGCTTTGTAAGGACTCATACGATCGAATTGACGATATGGACTGGTCATAGAGCCCAGCATATCTTGAGTATTGTTGGGTATATGAGGATGCATATGTACACCAGTAGGTTGATTCATAGGATGCATAGGCA
>Ga0075437_13585_pt1 | contig 15311 bp, 14 predicted proteins | sample MintriMetagenome_FD_74266 | JGI IMG/M metagenome (GOLD analysis project Ga0075437, IMG submission 74266) | Marine eukaryotic communities from Monterey Bay, USA to study complex ecological interactions - Minidiscus trioculatus and... | ecosystem: Environmental > Aquatic > Marine > Unclassified...
ACAACGACTTGGTCAATGGTCCCTGTGACAAGGAGGAGTGTGTGTTTGACCGCCGCCCGTTCAATCAGCCTGTGTCGAGCAATGGAGGCGTTTGGCAGGAGTTCAAGACTGATGTGTTTGACATGTTTGCTGACGAGGAGCTTGGACAATATCAATACTGGGATGGATATGTCAAGTCGTTACATTGGAGTTTGTATAGTACAGACATGGAACCGTTAGGAACATGGAAGACGGTTGGCTTTGAGGCCTTGTCAGTAACAGTGAGTTATCTCTTGTGTATCTCAGTATACTTTCATTTTGGGAACTCGACTTTTATTTTGTATTGCTCACTCATCTATTGTCATATTTTAGACTCAGCCATTAAACCCAAGCCTGACCACCAATGATTTCAACATGTGTATTGCTTTGGACGCATCAGGGTCTGTATGCTCTCCCAACCCTTTATATCCTCAGTCATGTTCTAACTGCGCCAACGCATGCCACAACGTCCCTGACAAAGATACATGCTGCACGAACTTTGGTACCACTGTCACGTTTTCAACTCAAGTAGTCGAAGCCCTTGAAGGTTATCAAGTAGACAAATCATTCTCTGTGGTTGAATTCTCAAGTTATGCTTATGCTTCAAGTCCATTGCAGAGCGCTGCTGCTACCAAGACATACCTTTCTAATAACATCAACTACAAAGGGGGGTCAACAAACACTGCCGGGGCAATTCAAAAGTGTCAAGATACTTTTGCCTCGAGCCCACCAGGAAGAAAGAATGTCTTGTTACTAATCACAGATGGCGTTCCAAGCGCTCCAAGAGGTGATCCGTATGGAGTTGCACTTGAAGAAGCCAGGAAAGCTAAAAGCGATGGTACTTTGGTCCTTCCTTTTTTTATTGAGAATAACGTACCATCTACCTCATCCTCGTTCATGTGTTCTCTAAGTAGTAACTTATGCGATCAAACGAGTGACGGGAAAGTCTTCAGCGTAGCAAACTTTGATAATGTGGATGCTACTCTGGCGGCATTGATCGGTTTTCTTGAATAGATAGTATTGTTTGCTTGAAGAGGTATCGAATGCAACTCGAAAGCCTTAGAGATAGTAGAATTGAGTAGTGATATGACAAGTCTTTCAGAGGATACTCAATGATTGTGTAGTGATAGAGAATAATGTAATAGCTAGGTCTTAAGACAAATCATATCCACACAGTAGATAACACCAGCGGTACTTCCTCTCTTTAACCTACTAGTAACCCGACGTCTCAAGAAGTATGTATATCATGAGCTAGCCACTGTTGCACATTGCATTGACCATGAGTCTTCCAGCAATAATCCACATGATATGCACACTCCAGCAGATAAAATATATAATATCACATCCCCAAAACCACGATAGTTGATTGATTGATTGATTAGTTAAACTAAATTCGTTTTGATGTTATCATCTTTACATAAATGCAAATAACAATAATAAGGTAGGCATAGCCAGTCTGAACCATTTCGTCTTAGCAGAGGGCATGTCTAATTGAGTATAGGGATTAAGAGGTGCACACAGCATTGACCATGATGCTTCCAGCTATGATCATAACCCTTAGCCCCCATTCACCTCCCAAGTGGACGGCATCCTTGTGTGCACTCAGTCTTCCTGGTAGTGCCTCATGATATGTCTTTGATGTCTGAATTGTATCGCCTTCATGGCCATTGAAGAGTAGCTCCGGACTAAAGAAGTCTAACACGCTTGTTATGAAGTCATGTTGTTGTACCACTTCGATGATTGCTAAGTTCTTTCGATACTCATTCAATTCGGTACGACGTGCTCGATCATCAGCATACTTTTCTGGTATCATCCATGGCGCTGGCAGCATATTAAGTGTGATGTGTATTGGAGGGGCTTGTAGATTCCTCTCAATCATTGTTTGATGCCATTGCACGATCAGATCATTGAAGTTGGCTCCAAACTCTTCTGCATTCATATCCGAGGCATGATACCCAGGATTGAAGATGACTGTATCCGGTACTCTTTCCATAGCAAAACCTGGATCATTAATATCAATACCTTGTCCTCGTAAGGTTACAAAATCTCCCCAAGTATGGGGCATATCGACTACCAAATGATCTGGAGGATTATCGATGATTACTTGACCATCTTCAGTAGTCATAAACTCAAATGTAAAGGTAAACCAAATTCTCTGATTTGTAGTAGTTGGGACAGCTGCCATGATGAACGTCTCTGCATTTCCAAACCCAAGTACTCCATAGGGATCCCAAGTTCTGTACTCTATTTTTGACCATTTCAATCCATTTAACAATATCATTCTAGTTACTGAATCACCAATTATACTAACCCAAATGTCGCCTTCACGATGGTCTAATAAGGGACAAGGCCCATAATTCAAAATTGGTGTGAACATTGTCATGCTTGGTACCTTTCGGAAGTTGGTATCAATTTGTAACCCATTACATCGATCATGCCATGTATTAGTTTTGTGATTATAATAGCCCGGTTGAAATGATTTTATGTTGCAATCAAATTCATCTAAATCAATAGCTCTAACTCCACTCTTAACTTGTCGATTGATTATATAATTTGAGTTGGTAGTATCAGTGGTAACTGCACCGGTTACTTGATTGGTTTTCGTACAATTGACATTCAGTTCTGTTGGATAATTGGGAGGTAATGCCAAATTAACAAATGCCCCCTTTTGTTCACAGTTTATGAAGTGGTGAAAAGAGATGGTAGTAACATCTGTTAGTGCATGCGTGTGATCAATATGGAATCAATACAAACGCGGACTTTACCTTTTCGTTAATGATAGAAGCAGCTGATATCTCACCATTGTGTACCGATGCTATACATAATGCATATCCTCCATGCTGTGTCAATTCATCAATTGTTTGTTCGCGGAAAGATATAGTTTTAGGATCACGAAATGTTATTAAGTTCAGTAGATTAAAGTATTTGTAATCTCTTGGCTTGTTGTATTGAGGAATATCTGATGAGAGTTGTCGCCTCCTACTACTACGGAGACCAATATTTCTTATAATCTGAATATTGCCATATGGATCAACAAATCTCTGAACTATTAATCTCAGTCCAAACCACCATTGATGATTATACAATCGGAGAGTTGTTATTGCTACTAATAAGGCAAGGATTGATACTCGTAGCTTGATCATATTGATTGTGTGTAAGGGTGTATGCATATAATACTATCTTGCAATTCAATACTGTTACCAACTCTCTTCTTTCAGTACGCCTATTGAGGTATGCCTATTATTATTATTATTATGATGAAGTTGTTTACAATACCTTGTCGGTGTAACTTTTTTGTGCACAAGATGTGCTCACTTTCTCAGTTTTGCTTTTGAGTTGTTGAGTTTGTGAGATGACGAGGTACAGCAATGCAGTATTTGCAATATTATTCAAATAGGTTCACAATAATTGGTAAGTCATTTACCACAAGTATGATGAGGAGGAGTGCATTTATGATACATAGTTAGAGTAAGGGTACTTCGTCTCATTATTCACTAGTAGCGACGGTTCTATCGCTATAATATTCATATCTCTAATCGTAAATGGGCTTTTGGGATTCATCCCTATCGAAGTAAGTTGACACAGCTAGCATTAGTGAGTGAAGTGAATCGATAGTAGTATGCATTCATTCAAAGCTGTGATGAGTGCCTCAAATGTGAAGAGCGCTGCAGACTATTACACATATGTCGTGCTTGCTTTCTTTCCTTCTAGTTCCTATCACAGAGATCGGTAAAGGTATTCTATTACTGCCAACAAGTATCTTATCCTAATCCTATCACTTATCGTCATCACCTACTCCCCGTTGTTGACCTAACTTTATTCCAGAAGCAATAGACTTCCACCAGTACTCAACACCATCTTGCTTATTCTTCATCTCTTCTTTCCCAAAATCTCGATCAACTAAACATCTAGTAATACGCTCACCATACATTTCTATAGCCTCACTAAAGAACTCAGTCCATGCATTTGGTTCATCCAAATTGCACTCTTCAATCTCATCAATCATGACTGCTTCGTCATTCACAACATGTGTCATCATGTCTTCTGGTGTATAACAAAGTGGATCATTTCGAAGTAGTAAATGAGGTTCACCTCCGGATGTTCTTGCTATCAGAATATCCTTGTCCATGTAAGATATTTCCAACGTGCGGGTTGTAGACCATGACTGTGGTGTGGGTATTGTAATGCCATTCAGCTTTATCCCTTGAAAGTGTTCTAGTAATAGTGTACCCTCCTCTCCTCTAAACTCTTTATATTTCCCTATCAAATCTTCTTCTGTAGGACGTCTCAAACTTGTACAAACTTCTAATATCAAATCTACAGAATCACAAAGTTGAACTTCTACCAAAGCCTTTGCTTTTGTTTGTTCATTCTCTACATTCAAAGCAACATTCCTAAAGTCTAATATCTCAAATGGAAATAATACTGATATACGTGATAATAAAGTAATAAGACGCATACCAATTGTAGGCACGCCAGTGAAGACGAAACTCCAGTTTGCATTCAAGGAATGATGAGTTGCTGGTCTTAGTATCGGTAGTGGTGATGATTGTTCCAGTTCTTTCATTATGTCTTCAGCTGTGATTTGTGATTCTTGATTATCAGTACCATCTTCATCTTCTTCATAACCGGTAATTGCCGCATGGGCTAGTTCACGTTTCAGTTTGGATCTTTTGATTTCTGCTGGAGATGGTTGTTGTTCTTGTTGTTGATGATCGACAACATTATTTCTATCATCACTTACAAGTGCACCAAGCTCATCAGTTTGCAAAGATGCAAGTGTACTATTCCAAAGAAATGGCGGGGGTATGAAAGATGCTACCTCTTTATTTGTTAGAGTATCATTCAGTAGGGATGATGATTCATAGTATGATAAAGCAGTGGTTGATGTTGTTGATCTAACTGCAGCAGTTCTGATTACATGATGTGATGGCAATGTAAAAGATGACACTTCATAGGCGGAGGATAAGAATAACGCCACCGCGCAAAGAGAAGATATCATTATACAGTCTATTATTGATGAGGTTAGTATCATCGCTCTTGATGTTTATGGCTACTTTCACAGCCTATCTTCTAGCGGCGGTTTTGCCATGCTGCATGCTATTTTTTGTGATGGGCCTGTGTCTTTGCATGCAGCTGCTTCCAGTCAAAAGAATAATACCGGCCGGCCGGTGGAAGTTTTCGGAAAGTTTTCCAAAAATCACTTAGCGGAAATCAAGGCAACCGGTACTGAAAACTACGAGTAGTCGACCAAAAATCAAGAAAACTTTGACCGGCCGTGAAAAAAGGATACCGACCGGTAATATTTCCTAACCGGTATTCAAGGACATCACACATCACCGGTATTATTCCAACCACTAGGCTTGTCCCCGGGCAATGCCGATTGCCCAGGGCTAGAGTAAGAATGGACATTAAAAGCGGTCTCTCTAGAGAGCAACTAAGTACTAACACCAACAACACACGTATGAGAGAATAGAGATCAGTGTAGCAGTGGAATATCGAATACATCATTTGTTGATTTCAGATCCAAGTAAACTAACTACAAACAGAAAGAACAAGAACACAACAAGAACACAAAAAGTATATCAAGTTTTTATTGCAACTGCAAAACAAGAGATGGGCCTTGAAAAGAAGAAGCATACACCAAAACAAAACCGTACGAGTATTTCATCTCCTGCACGGAATGTTTCACTACCACTAAAGAGTAATACTAGTACAACGCCGTCTAGAGGATTATCACAGGGTAAGGCCGCTTTATAACTTTTTTGTGCACATCTTGTGTTCTTTTTTTTGCTCAAGCTAAAATGGTATGTCTAATATAATATTATATCAAATACGCCCCACACAACACTATTTATATAGACATGTCTATACCCAATACACCAAGCGAGCAACTTTCCACAGCAGCAGCAGGAACACAATCTCAACTATCACCACACGAGCAGGAATTACAAAATGAAACACAAAGATTACAACGTGAAATTGATGCCTTGAAGAAATTACAACAATTAAAACAGGAAGAGGAGGAATTAAAACGTTGGTTATCGGGACATGATAATGTAGATGGTGTACCTCCTTCGTCACGTAGACGTAGCTCGGGTGGTGGAAGTAGTGGAGGTAGACGAAAGAGTAGCAGGGGTAATTTTTATGATCAAGAAACACCCGGTGGTGATAATAATGAATATCCACCCTCAGGTCTAATGACCAACACTGAACCTACTGATTCATTAGATGAATCTGACTATTCTGCATCCCCACCCCGGAACAATGTTTATTCAGGAGCACCCTCACCTGGAGGAGGAGGAATCAAGAGAAGGAAACAACAGCAACAGCAACAGCAGTATAATTCCGAATTGGATGAATCGGATTATTCATTAGATGATAATGAACGTACCTCAAAGGGTAAACGTCGTGGTAAAAGAGGTGGTAGTTCATTACCATTGTCTACACAGGTATATAATACTTTAGGGAGTTTTGCATTAGAGGTTAAACGTCGGTTCATTTCTGCCACAACTGTTGTTGAATCACCCTCATCATCATCTTCTTCAGATGAGACTACTAACACTACAGATGTTGAAAGCCATGGTAAATATTCCAAAACAAGGAATGGCAAGAAAGGAGGTGGACTACCCAAACAAGTATCTACCCGTGAACTGTTATATAAAATTGGTATGGCAATAATAACCGATATTGATGATGAGACATTACAACGTGAGGATACTGAAACTATTTTAATCATTATTACCTTATTAAAAGAGGCAATATTGGGTATTGTTATTGCATTCTTGGCTGTATCATTCGTTCTATTCCTTGATCATTACTTCTTATTGAACTTGCCAACGGCACGAAACTTTCGTAGGGCAACGTTTGCGGCTATGAATGATCATGAGACATTACGTTCCTTTGAGGAGAATGCCGGTATGAAATTTATGGAAATGGCGGAATATACTGGTATAATGAATGAGATTGAACAAGCTGCGAATAAAACGAAATTGGCATCGTCTATCTTTGATACACGGTCACAGGATTTAATCGATATGCAGGTTGATCTTACCACTGCCAACATTGATGCCAAGTCCTACATGAAACAGTTGGGATTAGATACATTCTGTAATGATTGTATATGGAGTCAGAATCAAAAGTTAACTTGTGATGGTCGTGTAAAGCAATTGGGAGAGAGGTATCAAACACCCAAGTATAAGGCAATGATGTCAGCTATGCAGAAGGAATCATGTCGTAAATTGGTAACTGTTCCTGGTGTAACTCCGAAAGAAAAAGAGAAACTTGTCAAGGAAAAGATGTTCAAGGAATGGAATCAAGAAGAGGAGGATGAAAAGATGTCCAAGGGATTAGCAACTGAACAAGATGTTGTTAAGAATTGGCATAGACATGCTGCCAACTTTTGTAGTGATTGTGAATGGGATGCGGGCATGACGTGCGCTAAGCGAGGTCAGTTCCTTAATGAACGATATGGCACGCCAATGATTGAGGCTATGGCAAAGGTAATGGTTGAGATGGAGAAGTGTCGACATTCTTACTATGAGAAGCGTATTAAGTCGATGGGTGGATATTGTGGATCGTGTGTTTGGGGCACTAAGAAGACACAGACTTGTAATGCACGGGTTGAATATTTAATGTATACTTACAAGAATCCGGAGAATGTGGCAAAGTTGGCTGCCATGGAGAAAGTGGCTTGCAGAGGATCAAATCAGAGGATGCATTAGTGTCTAGACGAGATTTAGTGCTCATAAATTAGATATATTGATGAGCCGCCCGCCGCTTCAGTGCAAATAATAAATAATACTATCTTTCAAACTGTTTTGCTATTTATGAAGGGAATCCTCACTCATCAACCCACCATCTTCAGAGTTTCAAGCGCACTAAGGGGAAGGAGACACCTACGATTGTGAGAAGAGCTCCCTCTTGGCAGCCTGCTGAATATTCCCCACTAATTTCTCAGTCGCAATCTCAATCACAGCCTGACAACTCTTGCCCAATTCTCCCCCGTCCTCCTCGTCCTTTGCTGCAGCAGTTGCAGACGCCGATGGCTTTTTGTCACCACCTCCCGAAGGAGCTCCAGCAGAACTTTTTGATGCGCCACCCCGTCCCATCATGGAGGGTACGTCACCAGCACCTGCACTTCCACCACTACCATTTGGTTGATACTTGGCAATGCGGTCAGCAGCCTTGCTTACCCTATCAGGGTATCGATCCCTCGCCTCAGTTTCACACATGGGTGTGCTTCCGAGAGTACGCATCCAAAGGAAATTCTGTGTCAATGTTGACAATACCGAACGTGCTCCACCACTCATAAAATATTCCACCTCAAGTTCGTAATACGAACTCCAGCAACTACCCCACTGTTCTAACCGTGCCTGTTCTTCCACAATAATTTCTCCATTGGGACATTGGTTTTGAACTGGATTGGTATACTCGGGAGGATATGCCCTGAAGGCCTTCAATTCTGGAACACCTTTTGCCAAACTACGTAAAGGATCAACTACAATGGCCAAAAATGGGTTACCATGTGGATCCTCGGCACGTTGCCACTGAAGCTGTGTACTAATATCAGTCTGACTCAAGAAACAATGACTATGAATACCAACATCAAATGGATGGGAGTGGTACCAACCCATAAACCGTTCCTTACGTGTATTCTCAAGACTTTCACCTAATTCAATCATATGATTAACAACATCACCATCATCTGCAATGACACGTGTTTCAAATCCTTCAATTGGTAGTGGGAAGACATCTGTTACAACTAATTGTTTAGGTGTATTAGGATCGGGACGTCCTAAAAGTAATCCCATAACTTCAATAGGATTACCACCCTTCTTTACACCCTTTTCTACACCAGAGTGACAGTGTGTCATCTGTATATTATATGGAGTGTTTAAGTGTGTGAGTGTATAGGTTGGAGAAGTGATGAGTGTTAGAACCTTTTCAATTATAACATGCATGTTTATTGAATTAAAGATAATAATGTCAAGTATAAGACAAAGATATAACATGTACACCCTTTGCAATTATAACTACACATGGTATGTATTTTTTGTAACTATAAATGTACACCCTCTCATGTACACCCATAACAAACCAAACACTATTGATATAATACAAAGATAACACAAGAAGTATAAAACAATAAACTTACCATCTTCATAACAGCAGAAGGACTAACGGCCACGCCTTTGAAATATTTTGGATCATCTTTCCACGGATTAGCCTTTCGTAACTCGGCGAGCTTTTCATCATCGAATGTATACCGAGCGTCGGCCGCGGCAACAGTGGTTGTTCTTCCTCCTTCTTCTACCATGTTTTAAATACTTATTGAACTGTTATCCTAATAGATATGTTTGGTATGTTGTAGACTCCTTACTAACTCTCTTGAGGGGGGTATGGTGTAATGGTGAACATAAAACAATCAATCTCAGTTTGCTCGCCAACTCATAAATGAAAAATTGCTAAACTTTGCCTTTTATTTTCTACCATTAACCTGTTAGAAGGCAAAGTTTGCCGTATCTCAACTATCCCAGATATGGGAGTAAAGAGGGCATTTAATCTTGGTCTGAATCATCTCAATTATAATTCATAGTAGATATAAGATAAGAACAATTAAATAATCGGTTTGCTCGCCATCTCGATAAATGAATATTTGCAAGTGCTCACTCAACCGACTTGCTCTCTCACATCAACGCCGACAACTACTTCCCACAACTCAATATACCAAGATGCGATCTTTCCTATTAGCGCTATTTATCTGTCTTCTCTCTGTCTATACTGTCCTTGCCGGTACAAATGCAGAGGGTGAGTGTATTATATAAAAAGATACACAAGATGTGCACAAAATATCTTTTTTCATTTCCACTGTAAAATTTTATACCAGCCTTCTAATAATACTTTATCTTAATAATATAGGCCTAGCATATTTGGAAGCAAAGGGTAAAGAAGATGGCGTTGTTACATTACCCAGTGGATTATTGTACAAAGAAATTCGTGCTGGGAATCCCGACGGGAAAACTCCAACTATCAACTCTCCCTGTGAATGTGACTATGCAGGCACTCTGGAATGTCCGCGTTAGTATTGTTTCATCTTATGAATGAATGTGTTCAATGTGAAGTATTTCATATCTGAGTGCTTCATTTGGCCTGTATGCATCTTCATTTGTTTGTCTTTGCAAGCTGTATGCACTAACTCGAGTTACAATTGTCTCTTTTCATCGTAAAAACCACTAAACGCGCATCTTCCAGAATGGGTTGGAGTACTTGGAAACAGGGTGATTTCAATTCGTGAGACTCCGACAACTACACTCTTTCGTGTACTGCATGGACAAGAAGATGGAGTTAAAGAATACCTTCATCAATACTTTCGTCTTGAAACTCCTCTAGTACCACTGTATGAAGAATGGTCAAATCAAGATAAAAGACTCGCCAGAATTGCCAAGGCGATACCTGGAGTACGAATTCTTCGACAAGATCCGCTAGAGTGTACCTTTTCATTTATTTGCTCTACAAATAATAACATACCTCGCATAACAAAGATTCTGAAAGAAATCAGAGAAAAGTATGGTAATTTGTTACTTGAGATACCAACCCGACAAGATGATAATAATGTCAGAAGTACTTCATCTCTATACTCGTTTCCTACACTTGCAAGTCTTGAGAAGGCAACCAAAGATGAGCTTAGGAGTATTGGGCTTGGATACAGAGACAAATTCATAATAGAAACTCGTGACATTCTACAGGAGTGTGGGGGAGATGAATTCCTTATAAACCTTCGTCAACAACAAGATGATCAGGTAGTCCAAGAGGAGCTAATCAAGCTTAGTGGTATAGGGCGAAAGGTTGCCGATTGTATTGCCTTATTTTCATTAGATTCAGATAGTTCGATTCCGGTTGATGTTCATGTGCTACAGATTGCAACTAGAGACTATGATCCGACGTTATTGCAAGTGAAGAGTTTAACACCAACTGTATACAAACGCGTCGGAGATTTATTCAGAGAACGATTTGTCAAATATCCAGGATGGGCTCACTCCTTACTGTTTGTTGCTGAACTGCCAAGTTTCAGGGAGGTATTGCCAGAAGACATTGTAAAAGAGATGGACGAATGGAAAGAGCATGAGAAGAAGATCAAGCAAGAGAAGAAAGCTGAAGCTAAGAAGAAGCGTTCCCCAGCATCAAACAAATAGAACATTGAAGCGTTATCTTCTTAAGAAGCGTAGATTGATCACTCTTGGAGCATTACCGATAAATGTTAACACCTCTGTTAAATCTGCTTTTTCGACAGAGGCATTCTGTACTGCCAATAAGATATCACCCATCATCACTCCCGCTCGATCAGCTGATCCTCCTTCATCAACATTCGCCACAACTATTGGTCCTTCAGTATCCTGTTCAAGCACTATCCCTAACGGTTTCTGTAATGATACTAATATTTGATCGTCGTCATCATCAGTAAAGGTGAATCCACTTGATATCATTCTATGTTGCATAACATTGTTACTACTATGAGAGTGTGAAATGAGCATATGATGTGTCAAATATGGAAAGGGAGTAAACGCCACACATTTGTGATATAATGACATCGACATCAATGCAATCAATATTATTACTTTATACCAAGTATAGATCATCGTCGTTATTCCTCATGTGATATATGTATTTATATTGCGTAATCAATATCAGCCCATACATCAGCAGGCAAAGTTCGGTTTATCCCTAAAAGAAGTTTTACATGTGCTGTGATAAAATGAAAACTCAGGATCAATGATAAGAGATATAATATTATGTCAAATCCAAATGCAGGCTATAAGAGTATTAGCTCATAGAGGGGTTGTACAATGGCAAAGTGGCCATCGGGTATCAGTTGTTGCAAAGCGGATGCCTTTGAAAGGCTGTAGTAAACATACACTTAACTTCAAACATCATGCAGTACCAACTCTACAATCTACTCCAACGATAACTACAACTAGTAGTATGTCCATTGGTATGTTACAGCCCTATCTTCTTGGTACTACTCATTTTGCGGCAATTCGATTATACTCTTCTTCACAACGTCCACCAAATCCCCCCAAGGGTAGAATTGCATCTAGTTTAGGTATGATAGGTGCTGGCGGAATGCTACTACTTGGCAAAGGAAAGTACATATTGGGTGCACTAAAGTTGACAAAGTTTGCATCTTTAGGATCAATGTTGCTTACTGTCGGTGCCTATTCAGCCTTCTTTGGAGTACCATACGCAGTTGGTATGACATCCCTAATTCTCATTCATGAATCTGGACATGCACTTACAATGAAGAAGCTAGGTATACCATTCAGTCCAATGGTGTTTATACCTTTCATGGGGGCAGCTGTAGCAATGCGGAAGAGACCTAAGGATGCATATGAAGAAGCACTAGTAGCTTTTGGTGGCCCAGTTCTTGGAAGTATTGGAGCTTTAGGGTTCGTGGAGCTGCTCACTTGCAGCAAAGTCCCCTTCTATTTGCTCTAGCTGATTTTGGATTCATGATCAATCTATTCAATCTCATTCCATTGGGTAGTATGGATGGTGGCAGGATTTGTGGTGCTCTCTCACCATATGCTGGATTGGTGGGGTTAGGCTTAGGTGGTACAATGGCATATGAAGGAATGATACACAATCCCATCTTCTATCTCATCTTACTAGGAGGTGGATATGAGACTTTTATGCGGTTTTATGACCCTGTTGGACACGCTCCTCCCAACTACTATCGTATCACGAATCGTCAGAGGGCTGCTATAACAGCTGGATACTTTGGTCTAGTAGCTAGTCTCTTTGGAGCAATGGCATGGAACAGTCAGTACAAACTATCCCCACAGCAGCTACAACAGAAACAAGTTGACGAAACGACACGGTGGAATGATTTTGAAGCTCATGATGATTGAAGAAAGGGGGAGTAGATAGAGGAGATTGATTATTGGTATTATATTGTAGAAATTGCATTTTGATTTGCTATGTACAGTTCTATACAATATATTCATCTCTCTATTGAAGTTGTTGCTTTTCTGCATCTATTATCTTCACTACTTTGTCAAGAGTTTCACCAATCGGGCTTTCCAACTTTGTAACTAGTCCATCACCAATACCTTCTTTTTCGATACGAGTTTCACCAACATTCAAGATTGCAACAGGGATATCTTGATCAATACTTCTTTTTACTAGCCGAAATGCAGAATGCACCGCTAAACTAGTCCCAAGGCATAACACTCCATCAGCTTTATCTATTGCAGCGTTGGCAATATCAAATCGATGCTTTGGTACAGAATCTAGAAAAAAATTGTGTGCTGTCAGTATCATTCAGTGAATAACAGAATCATACACTCCTAGACAACTGAATTCAAAACTTACCTCCAAAGAACACAACTGATGTCTTGAAGAAGGACGGATTATCAACATCATTAGTCTTGGTATGATGTTCACCACAAGAAGGACAATAAGGCAAAATGAGTTCTTCGGATGATACATCAATCTCCACATCACCGTCGGGTCTTTGATCTTTTGTTTGATTGATACTCTTACTTTTAGCTGTAGCTTTACCTAACCATTCTTCATTGTGTTGAGCTAATTGCTTGTGATACTCCATTCGTTCTTGTGTGTAACCACAGTTCTGACATTCAACAAGATCTCCTCTGCCATGTAGATGCATACAATATTTCAAACCACCAGCTGAGTGTAGTGAATCAACATTTTGAGTGATTACAGACAGCCTCTTCTCATCAGATACATTGCTTCCAAAGCAACTTTGACTCAATTGATCATACGCAGTGCACTCTTTACCCAAGTTTACACCAATGTAATTATATTGTTCCAACCAAGCGAGTGCCCTATGACCTTTATTAGGTTTTGCATTACTGAAAGCAGAGTATCCGACAAGTGATCTGCTCCAATATCTTTGTCTCATTGATTGTGAATTCATAAACTCGTGGTGTATTATAGGTTTATGACCCCGGTGATAAGATCCATTACTTCCCCTATAATCTGGTATATTCGACTCAGTACTCATTCCTGCCCCACTTATGCAAAGTATACTCTTCTTCCCTCGCATCCACTCTCTTAATATTTGAGCTTGATTGTGTACATCATCGTTTGTGAAAGTTTGAGGATCTGGAGGTCGTTCTAGTGGCATTATTCGTTGAGATGAAAAAATTGCTGTATACTTTGTAGAAGAACGAGATGATACATTAGTACTATGATGACGTCGACGTATATGTCTACCAACAAGGCAACTTGTAGTAGTTATAGTGCAGAAGGACATTGTTGGTACTACCATTGCAAATATCAAAGCAATGTATACTATTAACTGCATCTACACACTGATAATTATTATATGCCAAACTAACACAGATAGACTTCTCCTTGATAAATGTCTATATAAACTAATTCTGTGTCATTTATTTGAATTTGAATGTTCATTGTTTATAGGTTAGTATGCCTAATATTACACATGTAATATTTTCTTTGCCGGCTGCCGGTTAGATTGGCCGCCTCATTCATCATGCTATCGTACATCCTATTGTTGGCTTTGATATAGGGGATTAGAGCATACCTATAGGCTCATGGTAAAGTAGGAACTGTAGTAATAGCCACGGTTGAGTGCCGTCTACAGTGCTTTGCTTGTAATAACAAAAACGAAACATAATATTATAATTATTTCATTGATAAGTATGGGGCAAGTAAAGGCAGAGATACGGTCTTTGGCCGAGGAAGTTGCAATCACATTTGAGTCTTCAGTTGCAAACAAAACACAAAATCAACAGCTACCCTCATCAATTACAATATATCAAACTGGTAGAGTGCTATACACTTGCCATACAAATAATGATAATATCAATGATGGCAGTCGTGCTACCATTCTTTTGTCTTCATTTGATAATATGATATTATCTCTACCAAACAATTATATGCATAAACTATTACAAAAGCTACATCTTGCATATGCATCAATGATATTATCGTATGCAAAATCATCAACAACTAGCTGTCCTACTCTTTCTGCCATTACTTCAATGATTGGCAAATCATCACATGCAGCAGCTACAGAAATATCTGAGCAGGATATTATAGAAGGTACAGAATCATTGTGTGGTATATATCTTTCATCTCAACATTGTTGCATGTTGCATAATACACCTGATGGTAGTAAAAAAGAGTTGGAATTGGGATTTATGTCATTGTGGGGGGGGGAGGAGGGGGTTACCCCCCCCTTCCCGCCCCGCCCTCCCCCTCCTCCTCCCGTCCCCCCCCCCCCCCCCCCCCCCCCCCCCCCCCCT
>Ga0075437_12483_pt1 | contig 15273 bp, 7 predicted proteins | sample MintriMetagenome_FD_74266 | JGI IMG/M metagenome (GOLD analysis project Ga0075437, IMG submission 74266) | Marine eukaryotic communities from Monterey Bay, USA to study complex ecological interactions - Minidiscus trioculatus and... | ecosystem: Environmental > Aquatic > Marine > Unclassified...
GGAACTAATTCACTATCTTCGGTGGAGAAGAGATAATTTATGTCATCTCTTGCACAATGATCCGGTGTTCCAGCTTTGGGTAGTTTAATGATGTTGCAAAGATCATTGGATGTCCAATTCCCAGCTTCTGGTAAAGATATAACTTTTGCAGATGAGGATGACGACGACGTATTCTTATCATCTACTTTTGCAGAACGTTCACGATTACGTCTAGCAGTCTTTGACTCTTTAAGTCCAGGATTTTGACGAGGAGAGGTGGCCTTCCTTGCCTGTCCCTGTTGCTTCTTCCTAGAAGATGGCATGCTTTGTTATTGTTTTCGTGATAATGTTATTATTAATATGTCAGCCGACCGCAAAGTAGGATACACTCCTACCACGGATACGGCACTGGTAGTTGATTTGTTAATATAAATGTTATGTTGATGAATAGTTGTTGGAGGTGCTGAGTGTGGGTGGTGCATACGGTTATTCAATCTACGCGATTGCAATGATGAAATTGAAATTCAACAAATTGTAGGCCATTCGTTCCACGCAAATTGCAACGTACCGAATCAGACGATGATTGATATTATTTGCATATTGTACATTTAACAGTAATGAATATGGCTGTATCGAATGAGGGTAGTTGCATTCAATAGGTTGCCTTTTACCTCTATTTGGTTGTTGTTTGTTGCAAATCGACCATTATCGCCAAAATGAGGAGTTTATTCCGGAGAAAGGCATACTATGGCGTACCTCTAGTTGTAGTGTGTTGATGTCGACGCATCATATTGCAAAGAATCAGTAGACACCCTTCCTCAACTAGTATCACAAACGAAAGAGGAACTCATCAGATTGTACGTTGTACTAATACCCATTAATAATATAAAAACAACACCAAAACATCAACACATAATTAATGGGCTGATGTGTTTATATAGTTGATGTGAGTTGTGTTTATTAAACTATACTGGAAGGGCACCCTGAATAGGGGCATTAATCTGGTAGATACTACATCATATAATTTCTGATCTAGTATCAATAATGGCAATTGAGAATTATACCGATCGGTGATATGCGTTGAAGAACAATCAACAAGATGATAAATAAATTAGTTTGAAAAGATAAAAGATACCAAATTAATGCGAGGATACCTATTTAATGGCAAATGACATGTCAAATCGATGGTATCACAGCTTGTTAATAGTTACAAGGACGTTTTGAAGAAGACTTAGTAGAACAATTATTGATAAAAGGTATCTGCCGATCATCGCAGTAGCTCTCTATTTCCTAAAATATCAACAGACTACAATCATCGGCATTGGTATAATCATTGGACAGTGGAGATATCATACGGTATTGAGCTCTTCCTTTTAGCTGATGTTCGGTTGTGTGGTTAATGAGTGGCAAAAATGAAAATGTCACTTACCTACATAAAAAGTAAGGGTATATAATTTCAATTCGTCACTCTCGATTATATTTCGTCTTCGCCACAATAAGATGAACAGCCATGGGTAATGATGATGAAAAGCTGCTAAAGACGGCGGAATTGGCAATTCTAGCTCCCAACTTGCTCGATGCCACGCACGCTCGGCAACTGCAAGAACTCGAGGAAACGCCATTTCATAATATTGACCATCAGTTCGTATCGTTTCGCTCCAAGTCTGTCCTTGCATACCTCGAACAGTAGGCATAACGGTATTGGGCGTCATCGTAATTGACATTTCATTACCATCTCTGTCGGTTGATGTCTCTGCATTCGACACTGTTGAATCTCGCTCTCCAGTAGTATCCCCGCTCTTCTGGATTGACCTCGTATGGGAAGTCAAAGTAGAGATAATCAGGATTGGCCATGATGATATCCAACCCGTCGTCCGCCATTTTTGGAAGAGCATCGATCCCACCCCAGAATAGAGTTTGCCAGAAGTTTGCAGCAACAAAGGAGGTTGTGTATTGATTTGGTAGTACCAGTTAACCCATCCTCCCAGGCTATCATCTCGGCAACTCCGTGCTGGGCTAAGATTGAGTTGACTTTTAAAGCCCAGTAGTTAGCAATGTGATTTATATCAAAAGTGCCTACTCATACACCCTCTACTATCGACTAAAGATTCTTTACTTTAGTTGTTACCTTACCATGCGTGGCTTTTGTCTCTATCTAGCATGATAATCTTGGTTTCTTTTACACATCTTCATTCCAATAGCTCATTGTAATAAAGTTGATAATGCCATAACAACGGCCAAGTAGTACTTGGACTTGGAGACACCACTACCACACCCAGAAGAAGTATTGGCTGCTTCCTCCTCTCCCATGACTTGGACTTCACTTCCATTTTCGACTACTAGAGGAATGATGGCTCCTCCGTTACTTACAATGCCTCCATCACAATCAAGATCAGTATGAACAAAATCCATCCCTTCATATCCATGACCGACCCCCCAACTATTCTGTACAATCCAGCACTCAGCTTCTTCAACAATCTCGTCGGTCAAGCAGTGATTGACAGTGCAAGGACCCCAACCAACAATAGTAATAGCATGGTTCGGAGGCTCAGAACTGGAGAAAGAATTCCCAGAATTAAGTGTGGCAGTTTCGTGAAGTGAAATATCATTGGATGGCCACTGCACACCATCAAGTTCATCAGGTGTCTGTGTTGCACCTGCATTTATCATTGCTGCAACATCGCCACGAAATGCAAGTGCGTTTTTCATTTCTTCAACGGTTGTAATGGGTGAGTAACCAGTAAGGCCAATGTCCACCAATTCCCTTGACATATCACAATGCCCTTGCATGCCAATATAGGGCTCAGTTACGCGTAATGGCAGCTTCGGTCCAGAAGCCACCAACATATCGATAACAGGACCAACGTTTCCACCCCAGCATCCAGAGCCAGAGTCAATATATAAGTCTTCAACGTCGAGATTGCCGTCTTCATCAGCCAATAGTAGGGGACCGAGAGGAAAACAATTCATGATGTGCTGGTTTGCAAACTCGGCATCTTCTTCCAGGTTGGGGTTTGCCTTGTTGTAAGCCGAACTGATCGAGTGGGCGGCTGCAAAACTATAGCAGGAACCACACAGTCCTTGCTGACGAACTGGCTGCATTGATCGGCCTTTCATTCCAGGTACAAAAGATTTAAGCTCATTAATTTCAGCCATATCTTCTTCGTCCCCAAGCATTTGGTACTCCTTACTTGTGCTGGGAAATGATGGAAAGGAATTATATATATCGTTATCCTCCACAAGCACTAGACCAAGTCCTTGCTTGCCTAAATCAGCTTGAACGGCATTCTGGGCAGCCTCGAGGAGGTTCTCTTCAGGACAGTCAAGAACACATTCTTTATAGTTGTATGAAGGGAGGATCATGACTTGGCAACTTTCTTTTTCCTCATCGGTGAGAAACGCATTTGGCACATCTCCTGGGTTATCATATTCTTCGTATTCAATAATATCAAGTGCAAAATCTACACTCTCCGCTCCTCTAACGTAGCGTGAATTATACTTCATTACTTCTCCTGAACTTCGTAGAAGTGTGAGGAGAGATCGGCAAGTGGTACAGCCTTCTTTCTCTTTCTTCCAAACATCAGCTGATAGATGAAAGGATGTCGCCTTTGTTAGTAATTCAAATCTTATATTAAACTTAAACATGTACAATATGTGCCATTAACTTACCTTTGCCCTGGATGGTCAAAATCGTTCCTTTGTTGATAAGTATTGATATGAGAGAAAAGGACATAAGATATGATCAACCGATCAACCAATATGTTGGATACCAATATCACTTACCATCATAGACCCAATCATTAATGTAATTATCTGTCAACTGTTCATTTAAAATCTGTAGAATCAAACGATGATATCTCGGAACACCTTCGTTAATGTGATGTTTAGCTGGAGCCTTCCAACAAATTGTCTTTTGAATAACTGTTGGGAAAAAATCCACACTCTTTTCTCGACCAAAGAAGTCGGTAGCATCATCCCCCTCATCATAATCAAATACGTTAAACCGTGAAACTTGGAAGGACGTTTCAGTATATCGATTGCAAGTTCCCATGTCCTGCAGTTTGAAGTAAAGAGTTGAATCCTCATCTGAGACACCTGAGACCGTGTGTGATGTTAATGATGCATCTTCTCCCGCTACTGCAAAAGTATATCCATATATAGTATCTTCATCGGAGGGGTCCATACTTGTTAATAAACGATAATTGGAAGGAAATGGTTTGGGTTTGACCTTCCACGGTGTCGTCTCCTCCTCTACAACGACCTCCTCTGCAATAGGCATTGACATGCTCATGCTCGTATCGTCTACTAAACTCAAGTAGCGATCCTCCTCCACTTCCACAACATTTTGAGCGGAGGTGATGCCGGCGATGGCCGCACCAATTAGGCACAGGGTTAATGTTGAAAACTTCATGACACAATTGTAATTGTAATGATCTCGCTGCTTTGCTAGCTACACTAAATAATGCTCTTTGTCGTTTGCAATGAGATTATGTCCGTCTTGATAGATCTCTTGCTGCTTCTTAAGTAGGATATGTATTGCTTAGATGGTTTTACTCTAATTTACTATTAAATAGTCAAATATTATTGATGATGTGTGGTTTGATAGATTATATCCCAACAATTTTTATTTTTGTGGTGGATGAGACACTTTATGTTTTATTTACCTTTGAGACTCTGCCGCTGTGGAAATGAATCGCCGTATGTACTCTTATTCTGCTACTCTGTCTAATAAACCTTTCTCTCTATTAATAACAACATAATATTGGATAATCATACGTGCAATACCGAACCAGCCACCTCTTTCTCAGCTAGCTCTACCATATTATGTATTGGCTCTTCTCCTCTTTTTATTTTTTTATGAGAGTGTGGAATTCTAGGTAGGTATCCTCTATTATCACTATCTCTCTAATTCTGTCCGCCATCATCTTGTTTTAGTACAAAGTATATCGTATACTATCATACAGACAACCTAGTGTTCAATATCATATCGTTCTCTAGATTATGGCAACAGCGAGAGCTTTGTATCTATTCCAACATTGAGCCCGGACGTAATCGATCTAACACGAATATAGCCCAAAGTTCGACAAGGATACGGCATCCTTTGCAACAAAACACTCCCCTCAAGACAACTCGACTGATTCGATTGACTTGCTATACATCACAACTTTGGAAGTACTTAAAACCAAAGACAAAAACAAAAACTTTACACCGAGTGGTTGTCGTCCACTCCTATAACAATCCAAGTGGTTGAATCCACTTCTAAGTTCAAACCCCGCTCAAATCATATGAACGATGTCAACCGGCACGAGGTACATATCATATGCACCATTAAAAATCCAAAAACAAAGTGGTTCGGGCCCATGCCGTACTCCACTTTAATACCCCATATCCTACTTGATCCACCACAGCAACATGCGAACAAACTTGGAACGCTTCTCCCCTGAAGGAAGAGGCTTTGTCAATAAGTCAGCTGGGTTGTCATGGGTATTGACATAAGTAGTCCGCCATTCATCCCGTGCACATCCCTCTCGTACGAAATGGTATGCAATAGAATTGGACTTCTTCTTCAATTGAGAATCAGGAGCCGTTGTGTTGGCTAACACTGACTGATTATCTCCATAGATAAAAGTAGGCTCGTTGCACTGTATACCAAACATTCTCAACTTGTATCGTAGACCACGAACAAACTCAGTAGCTTGCTTCATAGCAACAAACTCACTACCGAATGTACTTGTCTCACAGGAAGCTTGCTTCTTCGACATCCAATAGATTGGGGCATTGTTCAAGAACACAATAAAGCCCGTCCTCGATCTTCTAGTCAAAGACTCCCCTGCATGGTCACTATCCACGAACACTCTCATCTTCATAGATGATCCTCGAGGACTTGGCATCTTGGGTGGTAACTCTTCCTTGACGTCACCATATACAGTATGGCTCCAGTCTTGACGGACAAACTTGCTCTCATCAATATCTGGCTCAGTTGGATCGAAGATCATCTCGGCATTGTGATGCTTCTTGAGGTATCCAAATATATGAAAGAGTTGTTCAAGATGGCCTTGGCGAGGTAGGGCGAGATGAGATGACATCATTGACACATCAACACAAATATCAACTCGTCCAAGTTCCACCATCCAGCGCAGAATACCAATCAATGATTGATAATATGAAGCTTCCTCCGGTCCAAGCTCATCAGACACATCTAACTCTGGACGATATCCTGGCTTCAAAGGAGCAGAAGCACGAGCTGGCAATCTTGGACCTTCATATCCTGGCAACTTGATGCCCTTCTTCTCGAGATATGCCTCAACATTCTTCACTGCAGCTAGAACATACTGAGACGAACCAAATGCCCAAGCCTCAACACCATTGTCAAGCTTAGCTTTCCTCATCTGTCCTCCGAGGTAGATATCTGGTGGACCGATCGACTCTTCTTTCAATCCCCAATACTTTCCAATCTCATTCATGAGAATAGACTTGGCATTATCAGATACGACGAGGACATCATCAGAGTACAACAATACATACTCATATATCTCAGTTCCGTTAGTTCTAGTCATAGGACGATACCATACATCAGGATCTGCGGGGCTCGACTTGAATCCAAGATGATTCATACAACTTCTAAGATGTACCCAAAAGTCATGCCCGGCTGACTTACCACCGTAGAGGGCTCTTTCAATCAAGGCTCGCTTGCCTACATGCTCGAGTCCAAACTCACTTCCACAGATGATATAATGTCTCTCCGACGTTGGGGCTTGGAGATACGCATTCCTAATATCAGCTGCCATAACATTCATGTCATGCAAAGCAGCATATGTCAACATGATACGGATACTCTCTCGAGATACAACTCCTGCATAGGTTGATGTCTCAGGGCTCGGGTGCTTGTGACCATCCTTCACCCAACGAGCCTTACGGGTGAAGTCCATCTTCACATCGAATACCCAATGTCCACTTGACTTCTTGTATCCAACTGGCAGAGGCTCATCCTCTTCAAGTATCTTGAATCCAACCGAGATATTATAGGCTTCTTTATCAATTGCATTTCCCCAGTACGAGTTACCATTCGTCTCATCGAGTTGACGAGCATGTTCAATCGATGTAGGGATTTCAATACCAAACTTGTGAGTCTTCTTACGAACTCTGGCATTAATCAGGGATATGATACGATCACGCTTTCGTAGAGTGAATGGTACCCACCATGCAAAGGCCGGCTCATCATCTATACCACGAGCCCTCACATAAGTTGCAATGTCAATAGGATTGGACTCTTTCAATACCTTCAATGGAATCCACTGAGTACTTCCATCTTTCCAACGGACTTGGAACTTCCATCCTATAGTCGTCTGTCGTAACTTCCTTCTACCTCGCTTGGTAGTAATATGAGAGTTAGATTTCGACACAGCTGAACCGTCAGACTTATGATCAAGTATTTTGTCAAGTTCGTAGTTGTGATATCCATTGCTGTCGACGTTCATCAGCACATTCTCGGCAATAATGTTGGCAGCATACGGCTTGATAACTCCATCTGGGAACTCTGCTTCATACACCATGGTATTAAGAATCGGATTATTGTCAAAAGTACCAATCACTTTTCCATCTGAGTCAACAGCTCGTCGTATGACTTTTGCCATCTGCAATCCCTCCCCATGAGGTAGCATTACTTCAGCGTTGATGAGTAGATCAGTCATGGATTGCTGATTAACTGGCTTACCAGCTGCATCGACAACATCAGCCTCTGGCATAGGAGCTGATAATTCTACATCATCTTCATATGGCACATAAAAGTCATCCGCATCTTGTGGATCTTCGGGATCATTCTTGGGAATAGGGTGCATAGTAAACGAGTCTCCCCATCTTGCAGTAATGGCGGCATCAAATTGAGCTCGTTTACGAGCTTCAGCTTCATTTGTAACTGACAATTCTTCAGGCTTGAGGCGTCTGATAGACCTTCGTGGCACAATATGCCCGTTCATTTGAAGTATCCACTGACACATCTCATTACCTTCATTCTTAGTAGGGCCGAGACACCTGCCCAACACCTCTTGGTTACGAGGGAAGCCGGCTTTATGGTCACGAACATAACACCATTCATACCATCCAAAGTTGCAGAGGTTGGATATATCACCCATCTCGCCCAAAGTAGCAAGATGAGGGTTCTGACCTTCAAGTTGGAACAAGTTCTTGGCTGTGAGATTGAAGATAGAGGCTCGCCTTTCAGCACAATAGCACCAAAATCGAAGTGGAGAGTGTGTCTCTCTCATATCCTTTCGTACAGCTTCCTTCAATAAGCCAATATACAACTCAGCTCGATCAGCATGTTGAGTATTCTCTTCAAGGATGCGCAATGTACTACCAATCTTGTGACAGAAGTCTCGTACTTTCTTGTCAGTAGTGTTCGGATGCGGATCAGCCACAAAAGTACTAGGCACTCCAACTTCCTTACAGAACAACTTCATAGCCGCAGGTATATCCTTCGTGGACTTCATACCATATACCTTCATGAATCCCTTATCAGATACAAACAGTTGCATCATCGTGAATCCTCTAGCACTAGTCGCCTTACCAGTTGCAAAGAAGGTGTCCATATAAAACAGAGAGGCTATTCGACGGTATCTGAGCTGCCTATCATTCGTACCAAATCGACGAGATAAATTGGTATCAGGGTCTTGATGATTGAGTTGGGTAGTTACTTCCAGTGTACGCCGAGCTTCATCCTCAGATATACGCCACACTTTCATCAAAGTCTCTTTACTCACTCCCTTTGGACGTTCAGCATGAGTTGCAGAGAGCAATCCATCAAACAATTCACAATCCATATCATCTTGAGGGTCGGCAGCATGCATACTGCCAATCGCCATACCAATCTTAGACCTTACTAGATCATCTTCAAACACTTGTTGGAGGTACGACACATCGAAACATGCACTCATATCACAGATGTTAGCACGGATTGGATCATCATAATCCATATTGAACATGTCGTGAGACACAGTAGACTCATCGTCAGTCACATAAGTCACGTCATTAGTAGCAACTACAGCATCTATAGCTGCCTCAAATCTAACTGCATCAACTTCAAATTCTGTATAATCTCGTTCATCTATGATTTTCATCTTCTTCTTGGGTGGACGTTCAACTATCTCACCTTGCCAGTCACGATAGCTGGCATCATTCTCTGCATATACCTCGTCGTGTGGATCCCAAACTCCATCTGGGGTAAGCATAACATAATCATACTCTTCACAATTGAGTTGTTCATCTTCAATGAGCTTTCGAGTCTTAAAACAAGAGAATACACCGTCGAGATGTAGAGGTATCCTCAGCTCAGGATCAGAACATATAATGCTGTGACATTCACGTGTCACCTCCCCACAATGAATCATCGGAACATCATTAACCACAAGACCTGCCTCCCGCATGATGAAAGGGGGAACGAGATTGTGCGCCATCGATGGTACATAAAGGGCATTCTTCACAATCATTAAGTAGGTCTTCATTGTATAGGGGCAATCATAAGCAATCACAGCATCAACAATCGGGACCTTCTCGAGCTTGCTACAGTCGTCAGAGAAAGCTCTTACTTCGGCAGAACGTCCGGATGTTTGGATGATGGTTGCTTGTGCTCCAACTACCACCATATTAGCATGACTATCTAACTCGGTAGTGGAGCTTGTTGTGTCTTTATCAGTCATGGATGTGGCATATATACTGAAAGAAGATATTCTTCTGACAAGCGATTCATTCGGTACCACATCACCTCGGCATAACTCTCCCCTGAAAGTTACACCGGAGCCCCCACTAGGTAGATCACATGACCTAGTGGGGGCACTAGTGGACGCTCAGCGTCCACCAGACTTCTTGGAGCCGCTCTTCTTTCCATCAATGGATAGCATATCCATGAACTTGGCGGCACATACCTCAGCAGCAGCATTTTGACGAGTGTGTAAGTCAGCAGCATTCATTCTGAGCTTCTTGTTGGACTTCTCAGCCTCGGGATTGGCTCGAGATGCGGCAATTTCAGCAACACTTGGAGTTTCATATCCAGCAGAGATGATGCTAGCCATCATTGCCTTGGCTTCATCCATCTTCTCTTGCTTCTCTAACTTCTGCTGCTCCATACCTTGGATAACACTTGCGATATGAGACTTGAGCTTCTTGTTATCAAACTTGTTACGACTTCCCTTACTCTTGCCACGGGCGGCCTTGTTAAGACGACGCCATTCACGGAGCTCATCCTTCTGTTCCTTATTAAGGGCGGAGTACTCAGTAGATGAATGATAACGGAGTGACACGCCAGTAGTGCCAAAGCTTTCCTTCAACTTTCCTCCCCCGGATTTAGAAGCTCCTCTTGCTGATACATCCGATACATTTGCAAGGGAACGCTTGGAAGCCTTCTTAGTACCCACGGGGCATACAGGAACTAACAGAGCTGCAGAACGTTCAAAGTTGTTACGCAAGCCTGTGGGAGTATCATCCATCTTGATGGCGGCTTGGGCTGCCTTCACATCAGCATTAGTGACCACAATGTTGGTAAGCAAGTATCCAACACGAGTTCTCTCTTGAGGAACTTGAACACTCACATGCTCAGCACACAACTGCAACTGAGTAAAAGCACGACGATGCTGACTGATATACAACTCAAGTGTAATCGAAGTACCATCGGTGTATAGTCGATTGATGAGGAAGTCAAAGTTCTTCTTTACCTCTGCATCCCAGTAAGCTGCTCCAGCATGATGCAACACCAAAGCTAGATATGCAGCCCTTCCATCCCTCCTCTTCTTGAACGGAGCAATCGAAGCTTGATACTTGGTACCACGACAGGCAAGTTCGATATCGTCATATACCTTTCGGTTGTCGTCCCTGGATAATGGATGAGTATGGGAGAATCGAGCCACCATATCATCTAGAATGGAACCTCCCTCAACAGTATGAGCGGCATTAGGAGCCAGAGGAGGTGCAGGCATCGGTACAGCGGCATCTTCTCGAATGATGTATGCAATGGGAGCCTTGCGGACACCAATATACTGATGAGCATACGATGCATAGGCTTCAATCCACTGGACGACCGACATATTCTTGCCAATAACAGGCACTTCCAAAGTTTCACCGTGTTTCTTCTTGTCCTTGATAGTATCATACTGGACCTTGAAGTTAGCGAGACGATTCCAATGCATGTTGTTAGCAGACAAAGGACGATCAGTTTGCTGATAGAATGCAACAGCGGCTGATGCAATAACTAGACGCTGATACGACTTGGCAGAGATAATCATCGGTGCTTGATTCACCAATTCTCCGACGGCAACACCGGCTACATGACCAACAGTCCCAGCAGGTGGGTTAGGAATCTGAGGTGGCTTACGAGCACTTGATTGGATCTTATTCCAAACCTCATCACCTTGGAAGTTGAGAAGATCGTCGACGGTGACAATACCTTCAGCAGTTTGAAGATAGATAGTAGTAGCAGCGGAGAGATGCATCTGATCAGCATCTTGCATGAATGAAGCGACTTGAGCGTTGGTAAATACCATGGTTGAAAGTAGACTTGGGAGATTGTTGTAATATTTGAGATAAATCGAGTTGTGATTATGGTAATCTGAGATTTATGAGCTCGTTACTCTCCCCTTTCACGTACTGTGTTTGTGCATATGCGCACGACGAGACCATATCATATGTATGTTTACAATGAGAACAACACATAAGCTTATTACATAAGCTATGCATTTGAGATATATTCTCTGATTTAGCTAAGCACAATGGGCCCACGCCCGAGCTTGCTGTCTCGTTCATCTACACAGGAATTGATATCATATCAATCTAGAATGAGCCAAGCGATGCAACAGATATAATGCAACTAATCGATATTAGTTCCTACGTTATCCATTTCATCTTACTGGTTTACATAAGTGCTTCTGGGGCACATCAACGGATATGTTTATCTACAGTTCCAACGTACATAGTACGAGTCCTAGATGCATACATAAGGCCGTCGAGGAGAAATCATATATTAGAGAGAGGTACAACATTGTTGATATCTCATCTCAATTTTTCGTTTTGATTACATCCTATGGTCATTTACATCCTGTCGCAGGAAATAATTTGGTCATTCTAGCTCGAGTGCACGTGCACTCACGGGCTCATCCTTCATCAGAAATAATTAGCGTTGCAATATCAGAAGGAGAGTTCTACATGATTACGGCTCATGAGCATTGCCTTTAGGAGATTCTATGGATGTGCTATACAACCATTCTCCATTTGTATCAAGTCGGTAATCGACTGGATACGCCCCGGCTGAGAAACGAGGGGTAATTTCATTCAGCTAGCGTTGATCAGACGTCTAACCTATGAGTGGGATTTGGTGTGCTTCTATATTGTTTCATTGCAGAGAGCACGAGAGGTGGCATAGATATTCTTGGATAATATCTCATTGCTAGCCGTCCTCTACTAGTTATTATACTCGTGTATACATTTACATTACAATAGTCGTTATTGTTATACTAAACATTTAATTATTAGCTAGGGTATTTCGAGTACCTGCTATCTTATAATGTGTACAATGCATCGTGCATCGACAAAAACTATTGCAACCTACAGCACGCTGGCTGAGCACAATATCTATCCTCATGGATAAACTGGGTCTGATAAACTGTTTTAGTACAAAGTATATCGTATACTATCATACAGACAACCTAGTGTTCAATATCATATCGTTCTCTAGATTATGGCAACAGCGAGAGCTTTGTATCTATTCCAACATTGAGCCCGGACGTAATCGATCTAACACGAATATAGCCCAAAGTTCGACAAGGATACGGCATCCTTTGCAACAAAACAATCTCATATACTGTACTGTTGTTAACCCTTTCCTACCTAGGGGCTTACAGGGGCTTATTTTCAGCTAAATTACCATATCTACCCTCCTAGACGTCCGTTTTGCACAGTTTCGAGCACATGATCCTTCACTATAGCTCTCTGACAGTGCGTGTATTGATTTTCATGGTCGAATTCCTAGTATCGGTGGCATAGTAGAGCATACTAAAAGCTATTGGGTGGGAAATGGGAAGTCAACTTTCGACCTCTATATCATGATGTGATATCAATTAAATGATCTGAAAGTCAAGGATATACCTCTCATACACCTTTTCTATAGCCGGTTAATACGGGATATTGGTATCATAGTGATAAAGGATACCCAAGCTATCAAAAAATGTAAGATTTCTTGCTTCGATATCATGTAGCAAGTTTATACTGCATAGGATATGATATTATATGTACTAGAGACGTATCTGACATATATATCACGCATTTACATATACTTATTTACTCTACATTACGTGTTTTAGTGCTTCAACTTTTATATCGTCACCAAAGTTAGTGCACCCAAAAAAAGCATTTGAGTTGTCTTTGTGAGGCCAGCCAAACACTATTAATTTGCTGTGTTAGTACACAGACACAGTATATTCTGCGGGATTTATCCAATAGTTAGTATACATTTTTAGTTTCGAGGAAACAGGATTATCTTACCAAACGCTCTTTTAATAGTTTATACCATTTTACTTTCGGCCACACAAATCAACAATTTACTGCAATGGAAACATTTACAGATGACACGGTAGTTGCACTGGCCTCGTTTCTATCACCACGTGATATGTTGAATCTAGCATTAACATGTAAGAAATTTGGTCATAAGAATGGTACGACAACCTGTCGATCGAGAAGAATGGCGGCTAGAGAAGAGAGTGGTAGCAGAGGAAGTAGAGAGGTCAGACAAAGAACAGAATCAATATTATCAATAATGGATGTTGCAGCACGTACAGTACTACATGCCAAATGGACAGAGAATGAGAAGAAGGCGCTACCTAGACGTGGAGATGAATCATGGATTGGTTTATATCAAGAGTTTCTATTAGCGTTCCGCTTACCATTGCAATTTGATAAATTGGTTGGGAATGGAATTCAATACAAATCAAATAATACTACAGGCAAAACAAGTGTTTGTTCAATAGGGTACCGCACTGGTACTGCTATTTGCAGTAATATTATGAGAGCTGGAAAACATCGCGTGTCTTTTCAGGTCAATGACAATGATCCATCATTGAATTATGAAATTTCATGTGGTATTATGAGACCAACGACGGAGGATATTACAAGTTTGCAACGATGCAGTCCTACCGACGATGACCTATCTGGATATTCTCTGAAGGATTATGGGATATTATATCGTAATAACGTTGACTGCTGTTTAGTGGACGCTTGTATGGGATGTTGCCTAACCCGTAAGAGGTGGAAGATCTGGGAGGAATCTGAATTGATGGATATGGATGGAGAGCAGCGGATGGAGGCTGAGATACAAAATCTTTGCGAACCTAGTCTTTTGATGGAGGAAACTGAAGATGTCTCATTCAAAATAGGAATGGTTTTGGACTTTGATGAGGGGACATTAGATTTATATAAGAATGATAGACGTATTGGAACTATGAAAACTGGGTTGGTTGGTGAATACTGTTGGGTAGTCTCATTGTTTTTGGCCGCTAGCGACGAAGTTGAAGAAACATCGGTTACTATTGGCAGGTGAGGGGTGGCTGTGGTACCAGGTTAGAATAGTACCATTCCATCCGATACTTAACGCCTAGAAGAAGGAAAAAGTTTGGCAGGAATTGGCAAAGGCAAAAGGAAGCAACAAGCGAGCTAACAAGCAGACCTTCATCAATTGAATACAAGTTACAAGTCTACTAATATTACAGCTGACATCCCAACCTCCCAGTCCCTGAGTACGACACCCCCTAATACCAACACCGCCTCCTTATTAGTCCTCCGACATATCCTCCAATCCGATAACGACCATTAATGCCAAGGCCTTATCATCACAATCCTCATCGATATCAATAAAGTAACAGTCCTTGATCGGAGTGACCCAGTTCTTGTGCACCTTGACAATCATCTTACCATTTTCCTTGACAGTAAAGTCATGATCAAGAATAGCTCCATGGATCTGCCAATCACGATCACCACGAACTTTCACGACGAAGTTATCACGGACTACTCCAACTGCACGTTTCTTAATCTTGGCAATCTCATCACCATTACCATCTTCAATCTTCATGGTATCACGAACACGAAGCTTCCGTTCTTGGACTTGATACAAGACCTCACCATGACGAGATGAACGAATATTAAAAGTCTCACGAGCACGAAGGACTTTATTATCGACATAGTACTTGGCTTTACCTGGTCCATGTCCTCCACGACGATGAGATGCCTCCTTAATCTCAAAGTCTTTACCAAATGTTAGTG
>Ga0075437_11139_pt1 | contig 15253 bp, 15 predicted proteins | sample MintriMetagenome_FD_74266 | JGI IMG/M metagenome (GOLD analysis project Ga0075437, IMG submission 74266) | Marine eukaryotic communities from Monterey Bay, USA to study complex ecological interactions - Minidiscus trioculatus and... | ecosystem: Environmental > Aquatic > Marine > Unclassified...
GATAATACTAATGACAATTTTAATGAAGATAGTAGTAGTAATAAACGTAAGGTACGTTGGAGTACAACAGTTAATGATAACTTACCAAAAACAACAAAAGCAACATCAACGGGATGTGGTAGTATACTCTTTTCCCTCCCTTGTGTTATAACGATGAAGTATCTTCTTCTTCGAATGTTACTGATGGGAAAGTAATAACGAATATATATCAAGATATTAAAAACAAGGTAGATGACAGTACACAAATATTGAATGATAAATTGAGTAGTTTATTAAGTTTATCAATTAATAATGCTTGTGGTAATAGTACTATTATTAGTATGGGGGGATATAATAATGGATTGAGTATGAAAGGAGATGGAGAGTGTACTAAAGAGGTTAATAATCATGGTGGATATACTGACAACTTTACAACGGCATTAGATGACTCAAATAATAAAGTGCTACCTCTTAATGAAGAAAATGATCTACTATTGAACACTGATACTACTACTTTGAAACAAGAAGATAATATGTTACAAACAACAACTAGTCAATATGGTCATTATTCTTCATCTCGAACTCGAGTAGTCACGACTTCTGCGGATCCAATGAAGAAGAAGAATCAACTACCAACAGCAAGAAGGGCGGTACGTCAAGTTGTTGCTCCTACTGCTTCACATTGTGCAAAACTATCATCAACATCCACAAAAGCAAAGCGAATTATAAATAATGCCAAACTACAACAACGACGTAGAAGAGATATTGCTAATACTAGTAATAAACGATACAATACAAGGAATGTTTCTGTCAAGGGTAGTAGTAAGAATGTGAACACATCCACTACTGTTTTACCAACATCCTCTTCTCCTCATCCTCACAACGTCAAGCTTAATGACGGTACAACAATCCCAGCAACAACGTCTGTCAAGAAGAAGTCATCCCATTCCAAGAGAAGGAGTAACAAGAAGAAGAAGCTGATTGATAAGCTCAAGAAACCATCTCTTAATAGTGTTGTTAATATATTATTAAAATCAAATAATGTACAGAGGATGAAGAATCGAGGACTCTTGCCCAAGAAGTTGTGTCATTTGGCATATTATAAATGAGTACATCTTTTTAATATTACATTGGGGGGATAAGGGAGATTATGAAGATAGCAACAATAATTTGTGATGCAGGTATGTAAATGTAATGTAGTTGACAAATAATAGTCAACGCAATATGATACATGATAATCTACATACATATACTTTTACTCTGCACATTACGGTTTGTTACTCTACTCGACTTCCCTACTACACATATTAATCCAAGGCTCATAAAATCTCATAGCCAAAGTTACGAAAGTCAACGGCATATACCTCATTCATGATTCTCTTTGTATTGGCATTTTCGGCAAAAAACATATAGTGAGGATAACTAGGAGAGATATTATCGTGTCTCAAAGAAATATTCCCCTCACTATTCTTCAAGCAGGGAATAGCATTAGCCAACTCAGTCATAGTTCTTTCGTCAGAGAGTTCTTCAAGTTTGTACACTTTCTTCACCGCCAATTCACCTTGAGGATCAACCAGCCAGCTAGTCTGAGTAGCATTGAATGTCCCATGTTTGTCATTTCCGTGGCCATACGATCCAAATTTATAATGATCTGGAGAATTGGTAGGGTATTCTTGATACAATTTCTCCAACCACTCATGAAACACTGAAATCTTCTGTTCATCAGTTGCCTCTGCAATAACAACACCTTCTACATGAGTTGGAATCTTCCGTTCATAGCAGACAGCGAGACTTTTATTCAGGCACCTGTCAGTTAAGAAGAAAAAGTTCGAAACTTGACGAGCAAGTGGATGTCGAACGACAGCAAATGTATATGCTGAATCATAAACCTCTTGTCCATACTTTTCAATCCATGAATGAGCCGTTGTATGAAACTTTTGATACTGCTCCTTAGACCCCCGTTCTCCTTCGACGAACTCCGCGGGGCAACGTTCTGCTAACATATGGTGAAGTGACGTTCCACCGCATTTGTTCTGGAAGATACGCGTTTGGTTTATAAAGAGATGATACTATCTTCTGTTAGTACATGAGGTTTGCAAAGGTAATCAAACAAGAACTAAGTTCAAATGAAGTAGGCATGCCACCGAGACTTCATATTAAACACTTGAATTCACATGATAAATTATACAAACGCGGACTTTCGATATGTATGAAAAAGAAGGAGGGCTGCTGCTTTTTTGGTTGCTGGTCAGTCACTTCTTTTTCAAAAGCCGTGTACTTCGTCATATGACCCCAATAATTTGGTAAGAACACTTGATCCCCTGGTTGCTGAACCTGGGAATGGAGAAAGAAGAAGTGAGAGATAATGAAATGGATAACTTATGGAAGAAGAAACTCAGTATTCAGTACACAAGTCACTTACACATTGTAGCGTGTAATGTTCATCCAATTGTTTTGCGGCTTGAAGAGCACCCATTCCAGTCTTACCATGATAGATTGGCGGAGCGATTCTCCACTCCTTGATGCCAACATATAAGATATTGAACGCAGCGGCATGCCAATGGTAAGTGGCCCCTTTTATATTAGCAGCAGGAAGAAAGACCCCACAAGTGAGAAGAATCAGTAAGGTACACACAAGATATGACCATAACTACACACCTGAACCATCACCACCGAAGAAAATTTGCCATCCAAGTCTTACATCATTCTTCCCAAACCAATTGTGAATTGACTGGAAGCCGCCTCTTGAATCAAGAATGTCTCCATCGTATTGTGGAAACAATTCTTCCAAATCTTCCTCCGTAGGATGCCAACCAGAAACCATTGCCTTTTCTGGAATTTCAAGGCACTTTGCAGTAGCTTCCAATTCTAAAAGAGATTGCTTGTTTGGGCACGTTTCCTGTCCAGTAGTAGAGGGGTAAGCAGTAGGGCCAACTCTTTTGTTTTGAGACGAAGATATTGTTTAGGATACAAGAGTGAGTCAACATGTACTTCAATGCATATTGCTCTTCAATCTAGATTTACTCAACAAAAGTATCATATATCAAATCTGGACAGTTCAACTTACCTGAACTTATTGCTGGGGTCGAATCGATCTGTGGTCTCAAAGCGATGCTTGTGAAAGTTTCGTACCTCTTCCACTGGAGCTGACTGGCGTAGGACAAATGGTCTTCCCGGAATATAGTAGTCACGAAAGAAATCTTCTTTTGATAACTCACCATATACAATATCCATATCACATCTAGTCTCATCATATTCGTATGCTGTGTATGAAGACCAGCCAGAGTCGCCAATTTCATCCATATACTTTGTCTTTAATGGACGACGACTTCGTAAATTAGGATCAGTACTTTGGACGTTCAATCCCAAAATTGACTCGGCAAAGTAAGGTCGAACTGGAGACCCTTTTAACTGGATATAATCCTTGACAGTTCTCCCTTCTGAATCAATCACCAAATTATTATTTCCCTTGGTTAGCAGCTTGACAATATTGGCATGTCCGCCCTGTATTGCTCGTTGAATAGAGTTGGTCTTTGCATGCCAGTCCCCCTGACCTGTAGGACGGTACAATGGATCGAGATTGAGTGACAGTAGCTTCTTGACAACTCTGGGTAAGCCCGTAATACTTGCATCTAATAGTAGCTGATCTGAGATCATATTGGGCATATTGTTGATTAGCACATCCACACAGTCCATAAAACACTGCTCTCTATTCTCCATTTCGGCCCTGAGATAAGGGTGGTCGATCTCCTTCAAATACCCTTCAGGGGGGAGGTGGTTGCCTAAGTGGAAATGAATATTGACATAGTCCACCGAGATTATATGAATCGTCCTTTCCAATTAGCAGATTATCACTACCCTCTGGCTCATAATTACCATCTTCCCAATGGCAACGACTATCCTCATTGATTGTATACTTGATTAACTCATTAACAGCTTCTTCAACTTCTTCATCATTAGGAACATCATAAACTTTAATCCTTGGTTCATTTTTGATTGAGGAAGGAGGAGTCTCAATGCTGTTATAATGATTATAATATGACACAACCATCAAGATTGATGGAATCATCATCAAAATAGCAGTCGCCCAACCATATGATTTTGCACGGATGGAATTGCTTCTGTTGTTGCTTTTTCCAAGAAGTTGACGTTGTTCTTCCAACACCCCGTCATCACCACGATGATAACTCTCTTCGATATCATTACGACCTTGAGCTTCTTGTTGTAATAATGTTGGGTGCTTCGTAACTCTATGATGAAGATTTTTCATGATGATACTTTATATTGTATTGTACAATATTATTATCTATTGCTAGATTGCAATAGGCTCAACAGGCAGGGTGGCATCAAAGTTGCAATATCTTATCTGGCGCGCATTCGCAGTATCTTAGGGTATTTTTTTTTATCATCCTGTTTGCTTTAAAGCGGCAGCAAGTTATATTATGATAGAGGAGCAAAACAGTAGGATTCGCGGTATAATCGAATAGTTGTATCATGATGCACAAAAGACTATCTCTCCGCCGGAGAGCAAAGGGTGGTAGAGATATAGAATATATTGAAAGCCGTAACGATGATGTAGAAGAGAATAACCGCGGCGGTGGCGATGAAGAGGAAAAACGGTGGCAACAACAACAACTTGAAGGAAAGACAACTACGACCTCTAAATCAAAAACCACTAGCACAGCTTTTTGGTTATTGGTAATTACATTTATCTTATCGGTTGCATTGTATTGCAAAAAGACCATTGTTGGGAGTACAACTGGAGGTGGTGGCACCGCTACTTATTCTAGTCATCATCAATTACTCAGCTCTTGTCAACAACGAGATGATTATAAAGATCAACAGCAAACTAAACGATGGTCAGAACGTACTCGTATTAAAAGTAAAGTACGCAGTATTTTCAATTGTGATAACCTCACCGAAGGGTGTCTAGGATATTTCTATCCTGCTAACTTCTTTGATGAAAAATGTGGACTTGGTAAGTGTATGGAACATGTGATACCTTATATTGCAATACTTTTGTCTAACCATTATCACTCCACTCGCAACTAACAGGACGTGACTATGTTTATCAAATTCAAGATCTTAAAGCAATGTTGGAAAAGAATACACTTTGGCCTAACATGCCAGACATTGGTTATCCGACATTAACTGCCGCAAATCTTTGTTTGAATGAAACATATGATCCATTGGAATTTGATACTTCATTTGATGAGTCTACATTAGATAATAATATTGGTGAAACTATCCACGAGAATGATCGATGTTTCACCGAGCGATTGTCTATGATACATGTTCATAAATCAGGTGGAACGAGCTTGCATAGGACATTTGATTACTTGGATAAATATAGTGGTGCTGAGTTAGTGAGGCATAAATGGTTCATTTCGCCTCGTAGGGCAATTGATAATCTTACTGCGATTGAATTGGAACGCTTAGCAAACATTGAAGTTGGTAGTCGTCTAGGTAAGTAGTTGACAAACACATCGTATGTGTGTACATGTCTATATGATGAGTTGATATCATATGTGTGTTATATCATCTCTCATATCTCATGCCATACTCGTCGCTCGATCATCTCACACATAAACAGAGCTTGATTGGCCCAACGAGGGGAAAAAATATAATGGAACTGTGATCCGTAAGAATATGAAAGCTGCGGATACCTACACTATACTATTCGATGATGACTCTGTTGAAATGCATAATCTCGCCGCAGAAAGTTTTCGTTTACTTGGGTATACTGACAAGCTACAACTTCCCTCGAATATTGACTCAAAATTGAAATACGATGATGATTCTTCAATAGAAGAAGTGAAGAAGAACACAATGGCATCATTAAAACATGCAACACATTATCCCTCTTCTAAGTTTGAATCTGAGGATCATGTCATGTTCGCGGTAATACGGGATCCGACGGAACGTTTCATTTCATCAATTGGACAGGCGATGGGTGGAATGGGGTCAAAACGCAACGTCATAGGGGGAAAATTACAGAAGGAATGTATCAAATCTACTTCGGCAGAAACTTTAAAGTGTATGGCAAAGTATGTCCGAGATCACGGGCACTGGATAGAACTTCACTTTGCTCCTCAAGTTATTGATATTTCATTTACAGTAATGTTTCAGGATGTACCCGTTGGTATATTTCCTTTTGCAAAGTTAGGTAAAGTCCTTGACTATTTGGGGAATGCAGGCAATCAAGAGCTCAAAGTTCATAGGGATCGACCTCATCCAGTACTCAAAAATATGTCAATTCATGACTACGACGAGGAAAGCCTACGTATTGTATGTGAAATTTATGCCATGGATGTAATTATGCAGAGATCAATGGGGCAGGAAGTGCCGAGGTGTGATCCTTTCATTTAGATTGTGTGTGTGTCTGTGTAGAGTAGATAGAAAGAAGCTAATACTGGCTAAATATTTGTATTAAGACTTTAACTTGACATTCTATCACAGGATAAATGAAATATCCATATTATCATCTTAAGGGCTCCTCCTCTGACACTATCTTAAAGAAGATTGGAGATGTTACAACCTTCCAATCATCTCCTTGAAACAAAACTGCATAAATGAATTCATCGCCGCCGCCAAGGGCTGGTAAAGTTGTTGTGAATGGAAAGGTTGGGTTTGATACACTGGCAATGGGTGATCCATTTCTTATCAATTCAATCCATGTAAATGCATGATTAGAAATCACATCAAAAGTACATGAGTGCACTCCTCCTTCAACGCTCTTAATAATGGATCCTATATCTTGGTCGTCACATTTGAATGATACTTTAACTCCATCGATTAGAGTTGAGTAGTACCTCCGTTCCTTTAGAGCTTCCATGATACTCTCTCTTGAGAGCTCCTTGGCAAGAACGGCCATTCGGCTTTCATTTTTGGTACCCCAATCCCAACCGTGATTATCTTGACCACCACCAGCACCGATATACCACCCTTTTTGCAAAGCCTCGTCGTAGTATCTTACACCATCGATACCTTTTCTTGAATAGTAATCTTTGTCACGATTCCACATCTCCATCCCGACAATACGCTTTGTCTTTGGAAAGTTGAATTGTTCGAATGAGTCTGAACCATATTGTCCTGGGTGATTGAAGATCGCAAGACCACTCGGTTGTGCATCAAGCCAATCAACAAATTCATCTAATGTATCACAGTTCTAATGAGTTTCATACAGAAGAGAGGGGTTTAGTGTTAGTGCTGTTTGGTATGTTAGCTCTGAACGAGCGTACAAAACAATATCATGTGCAAATAGCTCACCTCATGACCTGCATTACACCAATGAGGGGTTCCTACGACTGTAAAGTGGCCTAAAGATATTTATATTTTAGTGAGAGCAGGCGCATTTTTCATATAATAGAGATAGAGAGGAGTGTGCAATGTTGAGTGAAAGTTTGACAAGTCAAATGAACAAAGTCATGACCACAATACCTTACCATGATTCCTGCCCAATTCATGCCCATAGTCTGCCTCGTCACTAGTCCATTCGAAGCCGACCAAAGAAGTGAATACTCCATCTTCATTAAATGAGTTTGCAACACTGTTTGTCAATTCCCAATTCTTAATACTCATGTCTCGTGGATAATAATCATGGTCTAAAAGATGTGCGTTTTATTGAAAGAGAGAGGGGATTGTAACTTGTATTAGTACATGTGAGAAGTGGCCAAGTCATCTAGACTTCACATTGAACACTTGAATTCACACAATAAAACATTACAAACGCGGCTTTCCTGAGGCACCAAAGAAATCCAACCCCGCCTTCTTCGCACTTGAGTGCAATGTGGTATTGACATCCCTATAGCTCTATTATTAGAGTTGAGCAATGTCAACTGTCAAACCGTTTAGATTCAATAATTATCGCTAAAAAGATACCATCTCATTCCTCATTGATAGCATCAGAAATCAGACGAGAGAGTTTGCCCATAGAGGTATTATTAATTGTGTGTGGTCAGCATTTAGGCATTGGTCAGTATTTAGTATACAACAGTAGTAGTGCGTGTAAGTAAGTCTCGATAGCGTATAAAGTATTGTAGTGTATAACAATCGTCACTTTCAATTGCAATTGTTTTTGGTGCACCTTTGCATATCACTCACCTAAATTTAATACCAAATAGAATATAAGGACGATGGCTAGAACGGCGAAAACTACTGAAGACAGGAAACCTCCTCCTAAAAAGGCAGGTGGTTCTGCTAAAAATCCCCTGGTAAAGAAACGTGCACGTAAGTGATTGATAAATAACGGTGTATATGTTATGTGATGCAATGCAATACACTTCTCATAAATATGTCCCTCATTTATTATATTATGATCATATCACTCTCGTAAAGCTCGGTGGGATAATAAAGAAGATGAAGAGTTGAGAAAGGCTGTAGGAACTTCATTTGATCCTGACGTCAAGCATCAACCGGATGGGTATTGGGAAGGTATAGCGTTATCAGTTGGTACTCGGACTGCTGACCAATGTAAAGCTAGGTAAGCTCCTCTTTCTATTATACACTCATGTATTATACAATTATGCGTTACACACTAATAATTTAAAACAATTTCAATTATATAGGTGGAATAAACTGTAAGTTTTGTTGTTTTTATATACATTATATCTATATATTCCTACTTATAACGTTCACAACATTAAACATCAATTTTTATTTTAAAGTCGAGAGAAAGCATATGAAGCGACATTCAAGAATGCTAAGGATTGGTCAGAGGAAGAGGAAGATTTACTTCTTCAAAACTTTGATATGGGTCCTAAAGATCTTGCAGAGAAGATCTTCCCCCAAAAAACACGTAGTCCAGATTGTATCAGACAAAAGAAACTTCAATTGAAGAATGCACCCAATCGTAAACGACTTGATTTGGATGAAGTATTTAAGGGTAAGCATGAAGAATTTTTTGCAGCTGTTGAAAATAACAGAGGTAAACGTGGTGGTAATACTTCTCGTGATGGCAAGATGCCTGTTTGTTGGACTTCTGTTGCTGCAGAGGTAGATATTCCCCATGTGACTGCTAAAATCTGCCAAGATTAGTGAGTATGTATTACTTGTACTTGTATGTATTAAGATATGAAGTAAACAATAATCTTTATCTTTCTTTCTTTGCAGTTACAACGGTTTAGTAAGATCAGTAGATATTAATGCAGCCAACAAGTCGTCTGGTACTAAATCACAAAAAAGTAGACGCTCATCAACCGCTGCTATTGCCGCTGCTACTGCCCAACTCGAAGGTGATGCCACCAGAGGGCTCAAGAGAAAAGCTAGTAGCGTCCGTTCAACTAAGAATTACAGGAATAAGATGAACAGTGGGATGATGTATACTAATGGTTTACATACCACTGAAATATTGTAAGTCTATAACTTTTGATATGTTTGTTTATGATGACCTTTATTATGTTTACTCACGCGTATCTTCTCACTTGTAAAGGGAGGAAATGGAGACTATGCCTTCAATCCCAGATATGGGTTTTGATGAAGCTGCGCTTGCCCAGGCTTACCAGGCTTCGTTACAGGCTCACGCTTCGTTACAGATGCCTTCTCCCCCCGGCGTTTCTTCGGTTGTTTTACACGATATGCCAACTTCTCTACCCGGAGAAGAAGAGTCCAAGATGCCAGCTGATGATTCATCAATGTCATCAATGTAGAGAAGAGGATAATTTGGATGCATATTATGATAGTCCTGCAAACACAACTCACTTGTGTATGCTGTTTGGGAACTAGTTAATCATATATCAGACAAGGAGAAGAAGAAGAAGAAGAACAATCGAATAGTAGTTTCGCAACACAACTTTGTGTATGCTGTATGAAACTCAAGAAATAGTTTCGCAACACAACTGGCTTGTGTATGCTGTATGAAACTCAAGAAATACAGATTATCTGTATACATATAAACTAATTTCAAATGAGATGATAAAGTTGTTATTAGTGTATTAATTAGTACATTTATCTTTTCCTCCAAATCTCAAAAACTCTTGCAGTATTCTCTCTCTTGTCGTATACAATCTTCTTCATATCGTGGTGGCTAGTGTGATATACAAATTGTCCATCTAAACAGAAGATAACATCACCAACTAATACCTTGCCTTTTAGTTGACTGTTACTTTTGATCAAACTGATACGGAGTAATCCAATTGGCATGGGCATATTATCCATATGAACTCCCAGTGACTTAGGTCCTGCTGTGACCTCTAATCTCACATACCCTTGACTTCTTAGAGATGCCATCATCCGCTGTACTGATAGTAATGCTTGACGGTTAGCTGCCTGAGTTTGGGCTTTCTCCGTCTTGACTTTGGCTCTCTTGACTCGATCTCGGTGTATTCTCAACAGCTTGGCCGAGAGAGCTGGAAGTTGGCTCAGTGTTGTTGGCTCGTGCAATTTTAATTTGTCAAATGCCACAGATGCTTCATTATTACTATCAGGCGATAACTTAAACTTCTCCAGCACTGCTTTTACATCCTCGGCATTACTACTTTCGTTCAATCCAGTGTTGATACCAAAGATATTGTCAGATAGAGAATTAATTAAAGCTGTTGTTTTGCCTCCCTTGGAATTACCTTGATACATACTCAATAGTTTAGCCGCTAACTTTGGTAGCTCGTTCAACAAAGAAGGTTTGTTCTTGATCAACTTGGTGAATGTAACAGATGCCTCGTTGTCACTATCGGGATATGAATTCAACTTCTCAAGCACGATTGTAACATCCTCTTCACTACTACTGCCATTCAGACCAATTGATTCAAAGACTTTAGTACTGGAAAGAGTTTTCATCAAACTCTTGGTGACACTACCTCGGTAAATGCTCAATAGTTTAGCCGCTAACTTTGGTAGCTCGTTCAACAAAGAAGGTTTATTCTTGATCAACTTGGTGAATGTAACAGATGCCTCGTTGTCACTATCGGGATATGAATTCAACTTCTCAAGCACGATTGTAACATCCTCTTCACTAATACTGCCATTCAGACCAATTGATTCAAAGACTCTAACACTGGAGAGTGTATTCATCAAACTACTACTGCGGCGTATGTTCAATAGCTTGGTGGATAGAGCAGGAAGATGCATCAATACGGACTTATTGTTCTTGATCAAGTTTGCTAATGCAATTGATACTTCGTCACTACCAGGGGACGATACCAACTCCTCAAGTACGGCTGTGACTTCCTCAACACTACTAGTATCACCCAGATCGTTGCTTGATGATTCAAAGATCTTTTTAGAGAGTGTCTGCATAAGACCAGTTGTATTCAAAATTGGAACAATTTCAAGCGTTTTGCTCATATCACTAATGATACTTTCCTCAAGATGGGATGCACATAAACCAAGGAGCCTGCCAATCACAGCTGGCGGCCTCTTTACTTTTGTGTCTGATTTGACGAGGAGAGCATCCGTCAATTTACGAACTGCTGCAGTCTTGGCTACTGGATCAGTTGCATTCCGAATCTCATCAATCAATTGTGATCGTTGCTTCTTGTATTTGATAGAGGCAGCTGTTGCACGAATACGACCCTCGGCACATGCTCTCAAAAGCAATTGGAATGATTCCTTGCTGGCATCCTGACTGTATATTTCGCTTCCGGCAGTGCATACGGCAGTTTCATCTCCCAAGACCCACTGTTGATCAGCAGTATATGCCTTATCATGTACTGTTGTAATAGATTGTAATCCATTAGCCATCATTTTCTTGAGTAAATCATTGAGGATGCATTCTGGATGGTTGGGACCTTCCAACTTGCGTGGTGATAATGAGAAGAAGTTGTTACTGTGTTCTAAAAAGAATTCATGGAATTGCAACTTTCGCTCATCCTCGTTGCTACCGTCAAATAAGTGCTCCTCGATGTCTCTCATGACACCCTGTGAGCAAAGTTGAGCCTTTACTCCGTCCATTTGAAATAACCCCATAACCAAATCCTTCCATGCAGGCATGATCTTGAGAAGATTACTCTTTGAGTATGTTTTGTATGGAGATCCACGATATGGATAGGAGAAGAACCAGAAGTTCATCTTTGCCATTAATCGGAAGGCTTTTTTGAGGGAGAGTCTCAAAAGTTCCCAAGTTGCCGCAATACATTCACCATCAGAGTTCATAGCCGCAGCTGGATGTCTACCTCTGATGGCACCCGCTATACGAGTGGTACAATAACGAAGTATTAGAAGACCAAACGGGTCAGTCGGCTTGAGACTCCAATTCAAATGAGGGCCACATACGAGTGACGGATCGATAGGCCGATCGTCGAGAGTTGGCACTATTTTGAGGACACGACAAACACGAAGCCATCTCTTCCATATTTCAACATTGGCAGGGTGATAGCTTCTGTTTGTATCCCAGTCCTCTGGTGCACAAGAGTAGGATGCTGGCTTTGTAATCACATTATCAAATCCATCTTTCCATACCCCTTTTGGTTGATCAATAGGATCAACAACTTGCTTGAGTTTGCACCTTGTTGAGGAAAGGAGATTGTCTAAAAATATAGTATGAAGAAGTAATATATTAGAATACAATCAGCAATAGTATACTGGATAACCAAGCAAGAAATACAACATACCTAAACCTTCTGTTTCATTTAACAAATCAACATTTTCTTCTTCATCATCATCTTCTTCTTGTAATGATACAATTGTTGAATTATCAACACAACCACCAACTGCTTGGGAAATACTATCAGCATCCTCCTCCTCAAATACATTTAATGATGCTACTGATGATATTGATATTGATGATGCCGGTGATTTGATAGTATCATAATTTGATTTGGATTTTGATACTTTCGAATTGGTTGATAATGTTCCTAATCCATAGTGGCTGTCGAATGAATTTGGAACTATCGAAGTTGACACTGATACACCTTTATTGGGATGTTTGGTTTTGACTCTCTTTGATAGAGATGTTTTGGTAGACACTGATATAGAAGACGATGGTGGTAGAGTAGACGATATTGTCGACGATCTTTTTCTTCTGCCTCGGGTAGACCGTGTTTCATCATCACGTGGTGGTGGTCGGTGTCTACCACCGCCATTGCAATCAAATATATTATTATCATAATTGGTATTATTATATTCATTACTAACAGCGGCGTATGCAACCGATTCAGTAGCAGTAGCAGGTGTAGTTGTACGATGAGAGTTGTTTGGTCGTTGGTATGATGCTGGCTTTTGCCGTTGCAATGTTGTATTTAACTGCTGGCAATGAATTGACGTGTGAATATTATCACTTTGGATAAATTCACGTTTATGGTTATTCATGCTAATTGTCTATCGATGAACGGCTATTTGTAATAGTAAAGACGGCAGGTATTGATGTTGCTGCTCGTAGTAGTGGCCATTTTTGGGGAGATGGCAAAAATTTTAGTCGCTAAACGTTTATCCGATTCCTGCTTAGCTGAAATGAACTTGCCACCGACTGAATGATTGATAGATAATCATCAAGCTGTCAGCTCTTGCTATCAATCACTAAAATGAGCATCTCCTATTGCACTATAAAAATGATATGAAAAGTGCCCTCCGAGGCAGAGCTGCACACGGCTTGGTATACAAGATGTGATAAAAATTCACGGTGTTAGTTCCCGGCATATAAAAATCATCAATTAGAGTATAAAACATCATCACACTACACAAATCAATGCAATTTTAATATCTGGGAACTAACACTTTGGAATTGTTTAATAGTATTAATTATTTAAATCGCACTTACGATGGGATTCAACTATATACCAACGATTGATATTCACCATCACGCAAATGAACAAATCAATCGTCGAATAGATCATATCAATAACAACAAGCATGCCATTGTCACAAAAGAAAAAGGAAGGAAGGTTAAGGAGAATAATTTATGATGATGAGAGTAGTGATGATGATAGTAGTAAATGTGCAAATGAAGAGTTATATAAGGCAGTTGGGCCCGAGAAAAACGTAACACAACTCGTTGCAACATTAAAACGAGAAGACGATGACGAACGTCATGAGAAATACAAGTCATTGACATCAACATACTCAAGTAGAGACGAATCTTCTGTATCATCACAAGAATATGAATATAGTGAAGATGATGCATCGTCGCATAATCAATTAGTTGATAATGATGCACATGAAGTTAATGATAAAGAATTGTCTAAAGAGATCAAAGAAGCAAATGAGTCATGTAAAGCCTCAGAACCATCACAAAGTAATAACATCGACCATGATGTATATCAACAATATGCTGATGAAGTTAGTGTTAATAATGATAATGCTTTACTTGCGAAATTAGAAGAGGAATATAAACAAGCTAGAGACAATCCATTACATAGAAGAATACTTACTCAACTCATTACAAACGAAAGGCATGAATTGGGATTGATACGTCAATCAAAACGTGATAAACCAGTAGATAGTCATGATGAAACTGACAATTCAATGGTTGCACAAGGTAATACATATGAGAGAGACTGTAATTATGGAAAGGCAGAACCGTATGTTGAGGTTAACGATAATATCAATAAGATTACAACAGACGGTAATAAGAGGAAAAGAGATGCTAAAGTGAAAAGGGTTGGTTTTACTAAAAGGTTATCAGAATAAACTTGGTTATAACCCAAACAAGCCAAAGAAGACTAAGATTACCAATCAACAAGTAGAAGCAGCAATAAATACCAATCATCAACCGGTGGAGAAATCATCAAGAGTTGAATCAACAAGTGATACCATTGCTACTTCAGATAACAAACCACAGCAAATTCCACCACAACAACGACCTACACATCATATGGCATCTCGACCACAACATACTGTGCAACAACAAACATATCAAACTCATCATATACCACATTCGTCATACTATCAACAACAACGTATGGATGGCCCTTCGATGCAATACTACAATCACCAGCAATACCCATTGAATAATCACTACCAACAAAACATCAATATATATCAACCCCAGCAAGTTCATTATGAGCATCAATTACAATACCATCAAATGCCTCAACCTGTTTATACTTCTCAGTATATGCCATATCCACATAATTATTACCCATTGGATGAAAGAGATGTTGAAAGGCAGCGTGTAGAAGGACTTATTAGGCAGTTTCGAAGTACTCAATATCATTATAATGAAGTTGAACAGATATTTTACAGGATAAACAGAATTACAGAAGAAATAAACATTCATACAGTCCACTTCACTTGACACTAGAGATAGGCAATTGGATGAAAAATGAACTTTAACACTGAAAAATTGGGAATTGGGGTAAGCCGTACAATACTATCATATTTAGCGGCGTAAGTGTACTCCCAA
>Ga0075437_13142_pt1 | contig 15214 bp, 10 predicted proteins | sample MintriMetagenome_FD_74266 | JGI IMG/M metagenome (GOLD analysis project Ga0075437, IMG submission 74266) | Marine eukaryotic communities from Monterey Bay, USA to study complex ecological interactions - Minidiscus trioculatus and... | ecosystem: Environmental > Aquatic > Marine > Unclassified...
ACAAGATCAAGTTTGATCCATCTGATTTTCCTGAGGATCAAGTCTTCTTATTAACTGTTGATGGCGTTAACTTCCGTATCCGGGAGCCAAGAGTAAAGAACCCAGGTAGTCATTGGTATGATCATAAATCTCACTCTGCTGGAGTGACATACTTAGTGGCAATTGATGTTCGTAGGAGTCGTATATGCTGGATTGATGGGCCAAGACCTGGTAAGTAGTGAACACTGTTGCTTCCTTGAATTGCAATATAATGACTCGTCCTTCTCTAAATTTAATAACACATTCAAAGCAAGTGCAAGCGAGAGTGTAGTGTTCAAGAGAGAGAGAAAGAAAGAGAAAGATACATGCATGTCAAAGGTTATTAGCATATGATAGAGGAGAACAAACATAGACCATTTATACTCACTGCTCGTCCACACATTCCGTAGTTGCCTGCTCCATGTGATCCTCCGACAACTAGTGTAAGCTTTGGAACTTGACAAGTAGAAACCGCAGTCACCAACTTGGCTCCATCCTTGGCTATTCCTTTGTTCTCTGCTTCTTTACCCACCATGAATCCAGTAATGTTTTGTATGAACAAAATTGGAACACCACGCTGTTCACAAAGCTGAATGAAATGGCATGCTTTCAATGATGAATCGCTGAACAGTATTCCGTTGTTTGCTATAATACCGACAGGAAGACCATGTATCTTCCCAAATCCACAGACTATACTTTTTCCAAACCTTTCTTTGAACCTGAGAAGGAGAGTCGGTAAGAGGTAAAGATTAGGAACATCGACATTATGTGATCGAATGATACACAGTCAACGATACTTACTCATGAAAACGACTTCCATCTAGTGTTCTTGCCAAGACCTGCTTAACATCAAAAGGTGTTCTATTATCTTCCGGTATGATCGATAGCAAGTCAGATAAAGGATATAATGGCTCTTCTACAAAGCTACTCATATTATTCTTTAACACTTGGCTTTGAAGATATTGGTCTGACGGTAGAGATCCGACGATTTGTCTCATCTTCGATAAGGCACTTGGCTCGTCCTTTGCATAATGATCCGCCACACCTGAGATGCTAGTATGAATATCTGCTCCTCCCAACTCCTCAGCACTAACCACTTCTTGTGTTGCAGCTTTGACCAGTGGAGGACCAGCTAAGTAGATTGTACCATTCCCTTTAACAATTACACTCTCATCTGACATGGCTGGGACATATGCACCTCCGGCAGTGCACATACCTAATACACAAGCAAGCTGAGGTATGCCAGCAGCGCTCATGTTTGCCTGATTGAAGAAGATTCGTCCAAAATCATTCTTGTCTGGGAAAACTTCATTCTGTTTGGGCAAATAGGCACCACCAGAATCCACAAGGTATATACAAGGTAATCTATTTTCGGCTGCAATCTGTTGGGCTCGAAGATGTTTCTTGACTGTGATAGGAAAGTAGGTACCTCCTTTGACAGTGGCATCATTTGCCACAATCATGCATTCTCGTCCATTTATAACTCCAATACCTCCAACAGTTCCACCAGAGGGTAGATCTTCGATGCCATCTGAGGCATAGAGACCATTGCCACCGGCCAAAGCACCTACTTCAAGGAAGCTACTGCCAGGATCAATAATGGCAGCTATTCGTTCTCGAGCTAGCATCTTGCCTCGTTTCTTATGCTTTGCTACTGCACTTTCACCCCCACCAAGCTTGGCAGCTTCGAGTTTGGATGATAGTTCGAGCTTTAGTTCCTCGTTCCTCTTTCTACGCTCTTGTGCCTTGGTATCAGTTAGTTGAGATTCTGGTATCGATTTAATGATTGGCAATGAGAGGCCTCCATCGTTTACATTGTATTGTGGTACAAAGTCATCGGAACCTCGCCATACTTCCATGCTGGGATCTGACTGGTGTATAATGCCTCCACTCTTAGTAGCACTCATTTGACTTGGTAATGTTGTGGTAGTGATATCAATCTCGATCTCCTCGTATCCCTCTAGTACAGCTACTACAGAGTCACCAGCAACTTGTTCGCCTGCTTTACAATGTATTGCAGAAACAACACCTTTGACAGGTGATACCATTTCTGTTTCAATCTTCATGGCTGAGAGTACAACAACAACTTCTCCTACTTCTACTGGGTCGCCAGCTTGCTTCTTTACTTCTAATATGTTTCCAGTCATGGGAGGTGTAAGTTCAAAAGTAATCTTCTCCTCAGAGTACTGTCGACTTGCAGTTCCATGCTCAATCTTTGCCTTGCTTGGGTCAAGAAGCTCTGGGTTGTCTACCAAGAAGCTTGTGTTTACATTATTTGCAACAAACTCGGGATGTTTTAGTATTCTTTCCACTGCCTTGATATTGTTGGCTACGCCTTCTATGTTGAAACCATCAAGGGATTGTAACATGAGCTGTCTCGCATCTTCAAAGCTTTCTTTTGTAACACCGTCAGCAGAACATATGAGCTTGCCAATGAGTGGATCATACATTTGGTTCGGTGTGAAGCCAGTATACCAACCCGCTGAATCACAGCGCACTCCTTCTCCAATTGGTTCTTCATACAAGTTCAATACTTCACCTTTGCCTGGCATCATTGTTATCCGAGCTTGTAATGAATGCTGTCTCAAACGGATATTGTCTTGTGTCAAATTCAAATCTTTCAAGGATCTTCCACCAGCAATTAACAGTTGAGCCTGCACAATATCTATTCCTGTCGCCTCCTCTGTCACTGTGTGCTCAACCTGAACTCGAGGATTAACTTCCATAAACACAAACTCAGTATCAGCATTATTTAGCTCTCCACGAACAAGAAATTCTACAGTACCAGCCCCTTTGTAATTACATGATTTAGCCAATGTAACAGCACAATCAACCAATCTCTTTCGTAACTCTGGATGTATATCCCTCGCTGGTGCTAATTCAATAACCTTCTGATGGCGATGCTGGACTGTACAATCACGTTCAAACAAGTGCACTACGCCTCCCTGTCCATCAGCTAGGATTTGTACCTCTAAATGTTTCGTATCTTCCCAAAATTCTTCAAGGAAGACTTCGTCACGACCGAATGCGGTTAATGCCTCACGTTGACATGAGTCAAAGCTTGCGGTAACATCATTGATTGATCGTACAATCCTCATCCCACGTCCTCCACCACCATAGGCAGCTTTCATAATGGCTGGAAGACGAACATCACCTTCATTTAGTATACTTAAACATTCTTCACCTGATGATAGGTTACCACTACCTCTAACGACTGGTACATTGCTTTGTTGTGCCAACTGACGCGCTTGTATCTTATCACCGAATAGATGTAACACGTCTGGTGGTGGACCTACCCACGTAATGTTTGAATTGACCAGTAATGAAGCAAATGGTGCCGATTCAGAGAGGAAACCATATCCTGTCCACAAGATGTGTGATTTGCATGAGAAGATGATACAAATTCAACACATATATCAAATCAACTCTATACTACTACTTACCAGGATGGACTAAGTCTACATCCTGTTCTACAGCAACTTTTGTCAATCCTTCAATATCTAAATAAGGTGCTATGGCTGTAGATCCCTTTTCTAATACAACATGTTCATCTGCGTATGTCACGTGCGGTGATGTAACATCCTCTGGTGCCTATGATATAATCAAATGTAATGAGACATATACACATCATATGTCATCAGTAATATGTGCAGGTATGATATAATATAATATGATATAAATTACATACGATACTTACACAAACAGCAATAGATTGTGCACCCAACTCTCTTGCGGCCTTTGCAATTCGTATAGCGATTTCACCTCGATTTGCAATTAATACTTTTTGATTCGTAAGTAGAGTATCATGATTGTAGGATTGAGGTAGTGGTGGTCGTTCTTGATTAGATAATTTGATTGAGTAGAAGAAAATGGTCGTATGATTGATAATGGTGATAGCTTTGATGTTGATGTAGCAACTCGAGTACGGCTTTGCAATATGAATATTCTTAGCATTGTTGCAAATCAAAGATTGTTGTATGGATCTTGTGTTTATCGTCAATAGCAATCAGCTTCAAGATATCGGAGCGGCAGAATAATCTTATCCTGCCTTTTCCATATATTTATGTCAGATATCATATTTAGAAGCAGCCATCAGAACGGCGTCTCCGCCGCCTCTATCAGAACATCAACCAGAATTATTTGCAATCAATATTTTGGCGATAACTTGGGCGATATAACGCTTATTATACATAGAACAGCTCATTTTTTCAACTCCCCCTCACCATCTTGCCTTCTCAAACAACAGTGGCGCCAATCATATCAAAGTACCACCAATACAGCTTTAAGTCGGGCTGGTTATCCTCTGATATATAATTGTTATCGGTAGTCGTCTGGGTTTTCGAGCTCGGGGGTAGATTGAATTATAAAGTTGTGCATATCTTATGCACAAGATATTCACCACAATGACCTTAGATACTACTTCTCCTATATATCAAAACAAACCTCAACGAGCAAACAGTGAGGATATTAACAATGCAAATGAACAACAAAACTTAATCAACAGCTATGCATTGCAACGTGCATCAAGCTCTGATCCAAAATTACCAACACAAAATAACACTCGGAGAGACAGTATATCATCAAGTGAAGAGTCAGACTCAATATACAATGCAACTACACCACCTCGTCATTTAATAAGTAATGGCAGTGTATCATCATCGGTAGTATCAACTCCAACATATTTAAATGAGAAGACCAGTAGATTGCAAACTATAGAATCAGGTCTATCCCTCGCAGATCAACAACAAGCTAAATCTCCCAAACCACCACTACATTCTCCACATAGAAGTAGCTCAAATAATAGCAGTACTTTATTACCACCGATACCAGTTGAAGAAGATGATGACAAACGAAGTAATAGTATATTACCACAGATAACACTACAACGTCAAACCAGTCATCAATCACAACAGTCGACAACAAGTTATTACTCAGTAGACGCAGGCAAGCATAACTTTCTGTCATACAATTCTCCCAATCCAAACATAGGGGGTGATAACGATTCAATTAATACACATGTAAGTAATGGATCATTAGTATTCAAATATCAAGTTGGTGAAGAAACTCCACCAGCAGACTATGCATTACCGGCAAGTATATTGAAAGTATACGGTGATGATGTTAGTCCAAACACAAATGATGAAGAAAGAGATAAGAATGTGAGAGGAGGTGTTAATCATCATAATTGGCATAGCGGAGTTAGCTCAACTATCGTATACAAGCCTAGCTTTGATGAAGATACTACTGATGGAGATGAAGAGATTGATGAAGAGTTGGGTACTCGATTGCAAAATGCAGGTGATAACACTGAGCAGCAAGGCAAGAAGAAGTCTAAGAACAAACCACCACGAAAATCACCACCGAGGTTGCCACATTTACCATATCATGAACGTAAACGACTAGCAGAGCTGGAAGAGAAGGATAAGCAAAGACGAAAGAGTGAAGCAGAAGAAAAGGAGAAGAGAAGGAAGAATAATAGGAAAGTCAGTCCAAAGAAGACGAGGATTGTAAAGGGTGCATCAAGAGAGTACAAGGTACATACTAGTGAACAAACTCCATTGTATGATACCAAGAATGGGTATGGTTCTTCTAAAACTGAAGACAATGAACAACAAGCTAAAGATGCTAATCCATCATGGTTTGGTCAGCTTGTGAATATAGTAACAGGAAACAACTCATCTGATATTGATGTAGAGGAGGAGGCAAAGTCTTATCTGAATCAAGGACAAGCATTCTTGAAAAAGACAGAAAAGGAACGTATGAAGTTAAAGGAACAAGGACGGAAAGAAGAGTTGGCTCATGTTAATATCCCTGTTTCGAACCAAAGCTTGTAAGTAGTTGAGGGGGTATACTGCCTTGTTTCAACTCGTGATATATCTAACATCTTTCCTCCTTCTACAAATCAAACAGTGGTGGTCACTCTCGTGCCATAACATCCATGTCACAAGCTCTTGATTCAATCGTTAGTTGCAGTGATGAAGAACAAGAAGACGAATCGTCTTCAGATGATGAAGAATCAGGTTCGTATTTTCAAGAGCAGCCAAACACACCACCAAAACAAGTATGGAAGTATGGTGAGCCGCCCACTGCTAAAACACAAACAAAATATACCCCCACACCTAAAAAGAAGAATACATCATCTCAAAGGAGAAAAGATAGTATAATGAAACGGGAAAGGTTATTACAAGAAGAGTATGAGTATAGATTACGCAGGCTCAAAAATGAGAACGAGAAGCTATCTAGAAGATTCCGTATATTTGTGTTGGTTACAGTTGCCCTGATATTCTGTGGAGCATTGGCTTTTGCCTTTTTAGTGTGTATACGAATGCTCATGTCACTTTGATGGGTGGATATAGGAAGGTGTTTATGGCATTTGATAACAAATGCACAACATATACAACAATAAATGATAAACTTAAGAGTTATCTTTAGGAGTCTATTAATGAAAGAGTCCTACTAAAAACCTGAGGACGAGCTTCAATGGCCACAACAACTGTCCCGTTATCGTTTTCGTTATTGACTTGAACCACTCTTGCTGGTAGTCGAATACTTTGGCAGTCTCCTTCTTCTGGAGAAGAAGATGCCCCAACTATTTCTACAATCACAAGTCTTCCTTCATCCAAGTTCATATGTAGCATTATCTCGCGATAGTTTGAGCACTTTTGATAACAATCCATGAACTCTAAATGCGACAATCGAATGTGTTGAAATCGAAACCGTTCTTGTGATGAAGTAAAGCCTTGCACAAGAATGTGCTGCTTGGTACATTTTGACTCGTATAGAACTGGAACGCCACAGCTGATGATGGTAGATCGTCCCATCATCTCAGTAATCTCTTTATAACATGTGCTAGATGTTATGCAGTAGCTTATTGTTGCTTTGCTCTCTTCTGTTCCGACTTCTCTTTCCACAATGTAATTGCCAGAGGTCGAATCCTCTCTCTTCTTGACCACCCTACTAACTAGAGCACCATCTCCTTTCATCAACTTTCGAATAGCCGCAACAAAGAAGCCTCCATGAGACCTAGCCGGTAGAACACTAAGAAAGTTTCCACTAATATCTAATGATGAGTCGTCGGACAGGTTTACTAGCTCATATCCATACCCAGGTGAGTTATTGTTCAACTCATCAAGCACTTCTGATATTACTTCCTGGTTCTCCATTGGATTGAGGCTACATGTAGAGTATAGCAGAAACCCTCCATTCTTATTCTTATCGACTGGTTTCAGTAGGCTAAGTCCAACTTTCAGTAGCTGTTTCTGAATTGACTTATTCTTAGCTCCATTTTTGAGTGACCATTTGTTTAGTATCTTTGGTGACTTGCGGATTGTACCATCTAAAGTATATGTTAGTTGCATATATCATTACAGCAGCTTAATAAAGCAAATAAAGCATCTTACCTCCCGAACATGGTACATCACAAATGATATAATCAAAACTATTATCATTCAGTTTGATAAAGTCCCGGCCATCTGCACAAGTTAATATAAGATTTGCAAGTGATTTGCCTCCGAATTGCTGATGTAACCGCTCCTTCATTTGAGATGATCTGTTTGAGTTAATCTCATTTGCAACTACTGTGAAATCATTGATCCTTCCATCTTTAGACATGTCATCCAGAGATGAAAGAAGTTGTGTAGTCTTTGAACCGGGCGCTGCACACATATCAAGAAACCTAACATCACTATCAAAGTTCTGCCTTTTAAGATGACTAGACAGTATAGACACTGGAAGCATACTCGTAGCTTCTTGTTGTAGTATTTCATTTGAGATTCGTGCTTCTGCTAAGAATACCCCAAGCTTCTTTTCATCACTATTATTATCTCCCTTGGCTATCCAAGTATCCCTTATCAACTCATGCATTATAGATGTATCTAATTGTTGTTTTGTTTGCTTGTCATCACCACTAAGATGCAAACTAAAGTCCTCCTCTGCTATCATACTAAAACCAAGGTCTTTCAATTCATTAGATAGATGAGTTGATGGTTTCAAGACACGTATAGTCAATGGAAGAGGTTGCAGTATAGCAGACTCTACTTCAGAAGTCCAATCCATACTCAACTTTTCTCGGTAGTATTGTATCATTTCACAATCATCCAAGTTTGTATTGTTATGTTCATATGCATTCCCTGCCATCATACGACATTGTCTATCCTCCATATCACGCTCATCTTCTATACGTTTGGCAACTTGTTCACTACCCTTCCATGATATTAACTCTCCTTCTTTTCTATCAACTTCGGATTCTAATATCAATGATATAATATCACCATATTTTAGACATATCTGGCCAACTTTGCATACCTCTCCATTCACTTTAACTACTCCATCGAGTATTGCATGGTGTGCCGATGCTTTGGCTGCATTCCTTATGAAGTACCCAGTACCATTCTCGGCAATGTTTAGTTCAGATCTGAATACTGTACTAACAAATTGATGTAACCGAAGAGGATTATTGATATCTGTTTCCTCGTCAACAAGGGCATGAAGAGAGCCATCGCTGAAGAACATATCGCTGCCAGAGTATCAATTTGATATCAAACTAAACATCAAAGTCATCAACAATCTAGTATCGTATTGTCTTTATGTCGGATACCAGCCCAAATCTGACCCCACAATTATCAATTATGTCGTCGCCATCATATCTCTCTAGCGTAGACAATGCAAACAGCCGCCGCCGTGCCTAATACTTGAAGCATATATCTCTTTTCCGGTCTGTTATCATATTATTTGGGAAGTTACTCGATATAGGTTTAGCTGGGATACAAGTTACAACTCGCATCAGAAAGACATCTTATCCTACAAGTTACAACTTTATACACATCAGATATCTTATATTGATATAGATACAATGGAATCATCCTCCAACAATGATAATGGCGGTAATAGTAGTGGCAGTGGTGAACGTCATACACCATTTATAACCTCATTAATAGCTGGTGGTCTCGCCGGCACCACTGTTGATCTAGCACTCTTCCCGATCGATACATTAAAAACTAGATTACAATCACCACACGGATTCATAGCATCTGGTGGCTTCCGGGGCGTATATCGTGGCGTGATGGCAGCAGCTGCCGGTAGTTCACCCGGTGCGGCATTATTCTTTGGTACGTATGAAACTATGAAACCAATAATTGCAAGGCAACAACAACAATTACGAGGTAGTGATGATTCATACTCGCCAGCATTAACGCACATGATTGCAGCATCAATAGGAGAAGCGGCAGCTTGTCTAGTTCGTGTTCCTACAGAAGTTGTCAAATCTAAGATGCAAACGAATGCTACCGGATCATCAACACTCACATCAACAATACAATTAGTACTATCTGAAAAGGGTGATACACGAGCATTTGCATCTAATATCTTTGGTGGATTATATCGTGGATACGGTATAACATTAATGAGAGAGGTACCATTTGCCTTTATCCAATTTCCATTATATGAACGATTTAAAGTTGAATGGGGTAAGATACAGGGATATGAAACAAGTCCGATACAAGCGGCAACTTGTGGGTCAATATCAGGTGGAATTGCAGCCGGATTAACAACTCCATTAGATGTTATTAAGACTAGATTAATGCTTGGTGCAGATAAGAATGGTGTACTGTATAAGGGGGCAGGTGATGTAGTGCAACGATTAATGCATGAAGAAGGGAGTAAGATATTTTTAAGTGGGGTACAGCCGAGAGTAATGTGGATATCGATCGGTGGCTTTGTTTTCTTTGGTGCTTACGAGTCATATAGAAGTAGACTGATGTGTTTGGGTGAATAAATGAGTAGATTATCATAGATTGACTTGGTTTAACAGTCACCAACAACAGTCTCTTCATAATGTGTCCAGATACGAATAAACTCTAAAAACATTTTGGTATCCTCCCCTTGAGTGTAAGTGAGTTTTTACTCTTTGTTTTTAGGAAGAGCTACATGGAGAGTTGTTGAACTTTGGTTGGCTATCGACCTTTCTGCAATATAATATAGACTTCCTCTTATATAATTATACTCTTTTTATTGATCTTTAGCGGCGCTGACGGGTCGAGTCATACTTTTAATCACAAAAATAAGCATAAGGTATAAAAAAGATAATTAGTTACTATCCCAATAATACAGATGTATTTGTCTACATGGGAGGGGATTTGGGTAGTATTCCAAGACATACTTCTCGTCTTAGAGTCAATCCCTCCGTTACTGTGATTCCAGGACGTGCCTTTGGACATCTTAGACAATTAGTGGAGGTTGAGCTATGTGAAGGCGTATTAGAAATTGGTGCCAGTGCATTTTCAATGGTTAAATCCCTAAAACATATCACGCTTCCATCCACTCTCAAACGAATAAGACAACACGCTTTTTATGAAACAACCATATCTTCATTCCCTTTTCATAATGGTATCGAGAATATTAGTCGCTACGCTTTTTGTTGTAGTGGTCTTACTAAGTTTAGGGTTCCTCCCCTTATTGATACGATCACTGAAGGGATGCTCAGCAAATGTAATAGCATGTGCTCTGTGGAACTACCTGAAAGTATTGTACTGATTAAAGGGCCACCCGTTCTTAATGTAGACGGGTATAATGGTGCATTAAAGAAGTGTCACTCGCTACGCAATGTGACTATTCCAGCAAATGCAGAAGTTGGAGAGTGGGCATTTAAGAGTTGTACGGATTTGCAAGGTATATTTGGTTTGGTCGAGGAAGACATAGTACATGCATTGAAACATCGGTTTGATAACCTACCAATTCACAAAATGGTATACTATCAATCCTACAACAATTTGACAGCTTATTAGTATTAGTCGGCGGCGAAGCAAGTTAGATCCAACGGGTAAGCAGCAAGATTGTTTGGGGATGACTCCTCTTCATATACTTGCCTGCTCAACACTTCAGAATATCGAATTATACAGAGTATTAGTTGCAAAGTATCCCGAGGCTCTAATCACTGAAGATAGTTGGGGAGCATTACCAATTCAATATGCTGTGTGGGGAGGTGCACCGAATGAGATTGTGCAATTCATGGCTGAAAGATACCTATCGCTGTACCCTAATTATGAGCTGGATTGGACTAAAATGTTTATATCATTAAGCAAGAGGAATGTACAGCGGGATGTGGTCAAGTCCCTTCTTGACTTGCAACAGAACTTCTTCCCCAACCAAGAGATTGATTGGAATTCAATTATTTCAATGTTGCACGAGCGTGGTGGCTCAGAAACGCCTGGTACCTTACATTCAAGTTTTTAGTCAAATGTAGTATTACAGAGATGATCCATATGATAGGTATAAAGCAGTTCCGAGAAGAAATGGTAAAGTTTGTAGAGAGAAGCAACATTGGTAGCTGGGAGGGTGCCAGACGTGTTTTTGTCAGTGAAGTTAACTCCAAGTTAGTTCATTATAAATCTCAGTAGCTTTGCTTGAGCTTGCAATGTGGAAAAACAAGATGAATGATTCACCCAGTGAGAAGAATAGGCTGAACAAAAAGAGGAAGATAACTGAGACTGATATTCGGCCACAATGTCGTATCAGCAGCGGAGCGGATGTTGTTATTGCGGGGGTTCTGCCCTATCTCTTGCCTCGACCAATTGTCTCCTAAGGGGGTGTAGTGACTGGTGTATGAAGAAGGTATTGCAAATACGAGAGTAAGGGTATCTTTTGAGGCCTTGTCTTCTTATAGCATGACCACTATTTAGCATCTTCACATTAAACATTATAATCTTTCTACATATTGACCTGCGTCATATCGTTCAAAATACCACAAGTATTATCTCCCATAGCCACGTATGCATAGCCTGACATTCCCCAGTAACTAGACCACTGATTCTTTACAATCCAGTACCCCTCTCGATAGTCATTACTACCACTCTTCCTATCGTTGCTACCACTGCCATTTCCAGAATTGTTGTCATTATTGCCATCATTATCTCCACCTGAAGAACTGCCATCCGTAAAGGCATACCCTACAACCTCCACACAGTGATTCATATCAAGAAAGCTACTACTACATCCAATGTCAGAAGTCATTATACCATCTTCATAATTTTGCCATGTAGATGCCTCGAGACAAACGGCGGCTGGGCCGTATGAGGCAACATTACGAATTGCCGTGACCTCATCTTGCTCATCACAGTCACATCCACTGCCGTCTGTATAACATACACATCTATCGGTTGCATATCCATATCCCTTGACTTTGGCATATCGAGTAGTAGATACATAGCTGTCATATTGATAACCATTGTTGTCACCACTCTTTTGAGATCCAGAGCCAGAGCCAGAGCCTCCTTCTCCTCCCTCACGGTAGCCAGCCGGACACGTTTTTGCAAAGTAACTGCCCATTTCATATTCAGATACATCATAGCCTTCGCCAGACAGCACAGTCGTAATTGAATATAGCCACTCATCATCATATTGTTGTGTTTGAGCTGGCAAACCATTATGCTTTTGAACATAATCGTACTGTAATTAAAACGTTGAAATGGTATATTTGGTAAGAAGAAGAATGAAAGATAACTTCGCGAACATGATGGGGGAAACCTACCGCATTTTGTGGCCAACCACCGTTACACATCTCGCACGTGCCATCACATGCGATTACCTCCTCCTCACTCAAATCAACCAAGGTACCACTATATATGGCATAAGCACTCTCGATTGTTTCCACAGCTGTAATCGCCCAACAGGCACCACAAGATCCTTGAGAATGTACTTCTGATACTGCACCCATAGACCGCCAATCAAGTGCGGTGGGATATGAATCCTTATCATAGATTGGCTCTCTCGTACCAGGCGTGCCATAACCAAATATCTTCCGTAGGTAACAACTCACATCCCACCATGGACAACCATAGTATTTAGTTTGATACTTGTTTTCTCCGTGAAGTCTACTGTTGATGCTATCGCTAGTAGCGGTACTTGTGGTGCCATACTTGGCAATATGTTCATCAAGCTTGCGTTGCATACTTGGGTGACGATTTACTGACGGATCTCCTGAAGCCAAGGGTGTAAAATGTCCCTCTAGTGCACCGTCACGAAAGTGTGATTTACCCTTCTTCTTCTTTTTCTTGTGATCATGACGTGGGCCCTTATATCCAGTTAAAAACTTGGATTGGAATTCTTCCGGTTCAAGATCCGAAAAGAGATTATGACCAAAAACAGATTTGCCACTTAAACGACATGGTCCATGCTTGAGATTCTTCTCCTTGATACGTATATGATTCTTCCTCCAGATGCTGAATCGATGTTCTTTCTCCTCGTGGGTATTATATGTCTTGTCATGTTTAGTCATCCATGAAGTGAATTCGTTCTTTAGTTCTTTTATCATACCTGGATGTTCCTCTTGTTTCTTGTGATGATTAGACTCGAATGGAAGAGGGGGGTGGAATACATGCTTGGTTGATGACTGAAGCGGCTGCGGATCAAGCTGCCCATTCTCAGTCAATGTACGTCGTGTTGGTTCTTCCTTTTCATATGGAAGCTTTATATACATTGTTTCCTCTCCGTCGTTGATGCTAATACTTCCCAAACTGCTACTTTCCAACGGAGAAGGAGGATTTTCCTCCTTGGCAGCGCTGCCTAATGGATGTAACTCCTTCTCCTCTTTACTACTCCCAAGCTCCTTCGTTCTAATGGGCTCTTTCAAACCCATCTTACTAGGCTCTTTCAAGCTCAACCTATTGACCTGTTGCTGCTGCCCCACGTTGTTATTGACTGGCTGCTGTTGTAGCGGAGGAGGTGGAGGAAGCTTAATCAATACTGTCCCATCTTCCTTAGTTTGCACAATCACTCCAGCTGGTAGTCCCTCAATTGAAGATACTGCACCATTATTATTGCCAATGTTGGTATTGATAATCTGCTGTTGTTCGGAAGAAGGAGATACATTCTCCTCCTTCCCATTATTCAACCCCTGTTGTTGAACTTTATTAGAATCAGCCCCCTGTTGAACCGTTGCAGTACTATCCTTCTTGTGATTTTTATTCCACCAATGTTGTTTCGCCTTCTTCATTCTTTCCATTACTATTGTTTTCACTTCATCATTTTCCATTGTAAATATGCTCTTATTTTCGTTTGTTGTACCTCCAGTTGAAGAAGCTGATGAAACACCCTCAGTTGCAACACTATTCCCCTCAACTTGCACATTATTATCTTCAACTCCATAAACACTCTTATTCACCACACTCCCCTCCATACCACTATCATCTTTAATCGAAGGTGCATGATATAATATCACCATGGAACTTAAAATAAATAATATACCCATTATTATACCAAATAAGCGTACATTTATTCTAAATTTTGGTCTTCTACCATTTGACATTTGTTGATGATGAAATGTATTATGTAAATTGTTATTTGAATAACCGTGGTAGAATGTTGATAGTTTAGATATGCTTGATGTTAATATTGATTTAATTGTTGATACTACCCCAACTCCACCTCCACCTCCTATGGAAGTGTGGTTATTATAAGATTGTGCATAATTGGAAGGTGCATACCCATTAGAACCTGAGCTTAACGGTGTATTCTCACCATAATGCCTTCCTTTATTATTACTAGTATTACTATTGTAGTGAGTTGGAAATGGTGAAAAGGAATTGTTACCCGGAAAAGTCGATGTAGCATCGTTTAATCTAGACTGTGGTATATTTCTATTCCGTGCAGTCTGATTTGTTGGTTCACTGTTGTTGGTGTTAAGCAATGGACCAAATATATTTGAGGCATTATTGTTACAATTGTTAGTTCGAATTGGTGAATTTGGATTGTGAAATTCAATTGTATCCTCTTCCATTTCCAATTCTCTATTAAAATTATTCATACCAATATTATTGCCATTAACATTAATATTAGCAGCTGTATTATTATTGGCGGCATATGGATCAAATGATCGATTGTTTATAATACCCCTTCTTGGCGGTTGTAAATTATTATTTATATGTTGTGCAAGCTTGGGTTCATCACGAATGTTTGTTAAACCTAATTGAACTCCCATTATATTCTCTCCGTTATTAGTTCTTCTATCGCTATTACTAATATCACCGCTATTATTATTAGTTATAGTGTTGTTTGTGGTATTAGTATTTGAGGATAAGGAGGCCAACTCAACACTTGGCGGTAATAACGCCTGTTCACTATAAACATCTATACCACCATTATTATTTATATTATTGAAGGGATTCATTACATATGGATTCATCAACTCATCATCACTCCCTTC
>Ga0075437_11789_pt1 | contig 15208 bp, 10 predicted proteins | sample MintriMetagenome_FD_74266 | JGI IMG/M metagenome (GOLD analysis project Ga0075437, IMG submission 74266) | Marine eukaryotic communities from Monterey Bay, USA to study complex ecological interactions - Minidiscus trioculatus and... | ecosystem: Environmental > Aquatic > Marine > Unclassified...
CTTTTCCATACTCCTTCAATACAAATTCTTTTTGCTTGACAGTGAATGATAAGGGGCCTTTACGCTTATCTGATTGTGAAATCTCCCGATGTGCGGCATAATTGTGTGTGTGACACACACCGCTGTCATCCATCAGCTCATACACTAGAATACCCTGACTACATCTGCAAATTAAGATTTGACGCTGACAACCACCTTGACCATTGTCTTTGGCATCACAATAGTAATAGCCCAAGTCTTCAATCACTGCGGTGTCTGGATTTCTCGTCTTATCTCCCATCCTCTGCTTTAATGTGTGGTAAGCTGGAAACGCCTTCTTAAGAATACCCTTACCTCCACGCTCTGGACCAAATATAGCCTCCGACTCCTTGAGTGAGTAAGGATGGCGATATCCTACAGGCGGAGAGTCCTTGCAATATACTGACAACTGTCGGTTAAGTTTATATACCTTTTGAGGGTTCTTTCTATATCGTTTTGTGGTAAAATACTCCTGATTGGGCGGAATCCATTGCTTATCATCCCCGTCGTAATCCGATTGATAAATATCATACAAGAAGGCCTGGAACTGCGGCGAATCGGGATCTGTTAACTCATATAAAGCATCACATTCCTCATTCATATCCATATCCAAACCATCACTATTACTGACTGTTGAAAACTGTTGCCCAGCAAGTTGATGAAAAGTATTAGACAGTAATGTTCGGGCGGCGTCAGTAATGTTTTCAAAAGGTTTAGTAGCATCATTAGAAGTAGAGTTTGCTGATGAACTATCAACTGGTGTGGAGGCGGCAGCAATTGAGCCGGCGGCAGAAGAAGAAGACGCGGCGGCGGCGGCAGTGGTGGCGGAAGAGTTTGCATTTGAATAAAGCTTGTTACTTCTGGACTGTGCGGTGGAGTTGGTAGAGCTTGAGCTTCTAGGTCGACCATTTCTTGCTGTATAAGTGGATGCCATATCACACAACCGCTCCGCCCCCTCTTCAGTCTTAAGAAAGTGCGTGGCATATTTTTCTGTATTATTGTGAAGAGCATTATCGTCTAGATGCATTACATCATAATGGTCAATGTTGGCCTCATACGGTTGACGCACCTGTTGAGCAAATGGCGCTGATTGTAATGTTGATGCTCGATTTATAACTGGGGCAATAGCTTCTTCATCTCTGCTCTTACTAGACTCATTCGATCTCATCTTCTTTTCTGATGGTTTTGACTGTGGAGATTTGCGAGGTGAACGCGCAACTTTAGAAGTCCTTGCTGTTGATATGGCGGCGGGAGCGGTTGAATTGGAAGGTTTTGTTGGCGACATACGCTTTAATGAGTCATTTATATCATTCATAATATTGTCATGATTGTTGTTGTTTTGTAATTGCAACCTTCTCTTCTCCGCCTCTAATTTATCTATCTCTGACATTAATAAATTTATTGTAGCATAATCATTTTTACCAGCAGCTTCAGATACTAAGCCGTACTTAGTTTGTATAGCAACTGTTATAGATTGTACAGTGTAATTTGATTGGGGATTAGCAGCCGCAGAGTCATTATTGCTTGGATTGTGATTATTATTGGTATTGTTATTCATTGTGATTTTATTATACTTCAGATATTGAGATATACATATATGTGAAGGCGGACACAGCAAAGGCGGCGGCGGCAAGGGCGGCGGCGAATGACAATAATAATAATAATAATATGCTAAGTTTGTGGCGTGGGCGGCGTGGGTAAGTTAAGTAGAGGAGAGAGATAAGGTTGAGGGTAAATTATGAGAGTAGAGAAGAGAGAGTCAACCTGGCACTCAGGTCTATGAAGGGGCTGCCTTATTTCTACTTGTGCTATTTCTCCCCTTAACTTGTGCTATTTCTCCCACGGTGCGTTTACTACACTATCTACCTCCAAAATTTCTTGCATCTTAGGATACCGCAATTTAGATATGCCCGCCTCACCACATCACAAGCTGTTGCAATCAAAGAACCTCCTGTCAACTAAATACAATGCCGATGATGCATTTCAATGGTTGGGAAGAGATGAAATTGCAAAGCTTCGATAGCAGGGCGTTTGTGGATGATAAATCATTTGATTGATAATCAAACATAAATCAAATATACATACTGAGAAAATATTTTTGCAAACACTCTCATAGTAATTTGTTGCAAAGAACATTACTTGAAGATTCAACAAAGCAGGCTTCAGTACTGACCACATCATACAGACAGCGTTGCAATATATTAATAATAATAATGGGGCATAGAGTAAGCAAACCGCGTTATGATTTAGGATACTCGGCAGCGGGTACTGCATCGCTGGCCATATTACTTGCGTTGTTAGCTTCATCGTCAGCTGATTCATCCTCCTACATCAGGCCTTCAACATCATGTTGTAGCTGCTTTGTTTCTCAACCGCAGTCTATTAATCCGTGGGAACTCCCTACATCAACAACAACTACTTTACATGCTTCTTCGTCTACGATTCTAACTGCAAAGACGGTACCTCCACCAAATTCTAGACTAGGACGATTGCAACAAGCATCTTCAATATCACAAGCATCTAGAAGTATGCAGCGACAACCTCCGGGTACTAAACGTAGTCAACGGGCAGTAAACAGTAGAGGAAGTAGTGGTGGTAAGGGCAAACATAGACAAACAGATTTAAGATATGCCACACATTATAGTGAGGATACACATATCTATTCTAGTGGAGGAGAAGATGATGAAGATTCATTGGCTATAACAAGGGCAACAACTGCTCAAAGTATGAACAAGAAAACATCAGCAGCTACATATAAACGAGGGAAGAAAGCAAAGATGTTACGATTCCTTGATAGAAGATTTGCCCGGTTACACCTCACTCCTTCAAACGACACTTCAAACAACTCAAACTCTAATAAGAATAATCAACGTCGATTAGATTACGAACAACAAAAGGCAGCATGGGCAGCCAAATATACATCTGTGAAACGATTAAGGAAATCATTTGGCTCGAATAAGAACAGACTATGGGGAGACTTTGACCCCACATCGACGAGAAGATTGTATCATACATTATTACCCCGTGCATTATTAGAATTGAAAGGATTGAGAGATGGTTTGTTATCTACCAAGGATGATGTTGAGGGGAGGAATGTTACAATCGATGAACAGGATAGAAGAAGAAAAGTTAAATCCAAAAACAGACTGCCCTGGTCGTCAAAAGATAACGAGTCCAACAATATAGATGTCAACAGTGAAGAGAATAACTATCTCCAACAAGAACTTAAAGAATTGGCACCGTTAGCCTATCAAGCACGTCTAGCTGCTAAAAAGTATGCACGTGAACGATCACGATTGCCCGGACGCATCGGGTCAATGCTATATGATGGATACCGTTCATGGAGACGATATGGCAAATGGAAGAGTACGGGTATGACATGGGAACAGGTATGGAATAAATATGAAGATCAGGTATTGCAAGAAGCCATGAGTGAATTGGAGAATGGTGCTGCTGTTGATGACGAGGCTAAGAATGCTATATTTAAAAGTAGTACAAGTGAGGAGAAGATAGAAGGAGTGGCAAATAGTGTAACTCGTGGAGAAGATATAGATGATGAGGAATTAACTGCCCGGATATGTCTGAGAATATTGGAGAGATCAGTAGTTACAAATGGAGCTATTGATAAGCTATTTCTAAAGGAACTTGCAAAGGAAGATGGCGAAGAAGATGAGAAAGAGATTGAACGGGGTAGCAATAAATCCGTGGCTAGGAAAAGACGACGGGTACGACGAAGAAGATTACGCCGTCGTGAGAAGCGGATACAGGCAGACTTGAAGGCTATAGAAATGAAATTTGATGATGATATTAGAGAGTTGTTGAAATATAGCACCTTGGCTACACAGGAGGGCGAAGATCGGCGAAGCAAGAGGAAACGGGGAGCATTCTTCTGGAAGTCTGATAAATCTTCCGATGCTACCGATAATGAGAAGAGAGAAGAAGAAGATGTGTCTGTTGAAGAAGGAATATCTTCCTCTTCTGACGACTCTGTCAGTACCGCTACCGCTGATACTTCAGTTGAGTCAGTTGAACAACTTGCAGCTGATATACTATCAGACAATGAAGATGTTTCATCTCCCGCCGAAAACGATACTTCTGACAGTTCTAATAGAGATGCCAACAAGCTCCGCAAGCTTGCTATACATGAAGTATTTGCACTCCGATTATTAGCTACTACCAAGCAGAGGTTGTCTTTATTACAGGCATTGCCATCACTCGGTGGAGAGGGTGGAGTAGAAGATGATATCTCATCAGCAGACTCGGAAGATGATACTTCAAAGGATGGTCAATAAGATCAATTCAATACATACTAGCATGTTTGACTGGCTACACATGTTTAATATCTATGGAACTTCTTATATTGGCTGCTACTAAATGAAATAATACTATGAGTAAAAATAAAACGCCAAACAATACCACACTATCGCATTGAAGTCCAATACCTAAAGGGGTCGGCTGTCCTTGGCTATGCAGACCTTTGACTATCTCTCAATCTACGACTAGGATACGAAAACCGGTACTCAATTTTTTGTGCATAAAATCACCTTACATACTTTTAATATCACCTTTGACCTGATTGCCGCTGGTCAATACGACATGGACAACAAATCTGCGCCATCCTCTAATATAACTAACATAATATAATATTATACTAATCGTCAATTGGCCGATCGATTTTACGCCACTGACTAATATTTAACAACAAATTCACAAGATGCCAACTTCATCACGCAAAAAAGTAGCAGCCTCAACTTCAACACTACCTACTAAACAGACCCGATCATCTCGTCGATCGTCAACCCGTGGTAAAGCAAAGGGTAAGGAAGAGGAGGTATTAGATGATGCTAGTAAAAATAAGGCTGCTAGTACTGAAGTAAAGACAGAACAAATTATGGAGGATGGTGATCGTAAGCCCGCGGCCATTGATCAGTCGCAAGCAAATATGAATAACATGATGCAGCATCAAACATTCAATAATAATCAATATTTACCATCAAATGCCTACATGGGGAGTAATTATATGGGTATGAATAACTTCTCGCCAATGGCCATGTCAAATGACCCTGCCATGCAGGCAGCAATGATGCAAATGATGCAAAATAATGGCGGCGGAGGAGGTAGTTTTAATTATCCACAAGCAGTAGTACAGACATCTGCAGCGGAAGCCAAGAATTTCCCCGAAACTTTATTTGATGTTCTTAGTGAGGAAGATACCAATCACATCGTTTCATGGTTGGCACATGGTAAAGGATTTATGATCACTGATAAGCAGGCGTTTGCTAAAGTGTTGTTGCCAAAGTACTTTGATGGCTGTAAGGTATGTTGTTATATTACTATATCTGTGGGTTGCTGTTAACACATGATCTAACACATGATATGTTCGTACTAACACCTCAATTGTTTCCCCCTAGTTTACCTCATTTACAAGAAGGTTGAAGCGATGGAACTTTGAAAGGGTAGCCCGTGGACCAGAAATTGGAGCTTATTACAACCCCCTTTTCCAGCGTGATAATCCCGAATGGGTTCTTAAGATGCGCTATCGAATGGACGATAGTCAGTTTGCTAATGCCAAAGCACAGTCTGCACAGGATAAGATGCCAGATTTGGTAGTAAATAACAATATACCCATCCCAGAAGATCAAATGCATGAATATCAACAAAATTATGTTCTGTCGTCGAAGATTTCATCACAGACTAGGGAATTCTTTGCCAACGGTCCGGCTGATGTATTACCACTACCCAGTTCCTTACCCAAACGTACCAAGAAGGAGAAATCTCCATCGACGCCACCCCTGGATAATCCTGAAGAGATGCGCATGATGGAACTTCAACAACAAATGATCATGTCTCGGTCCATGCAAAGTCAATCTGTGGCAGCAGGGGGCATGCCAAGTCTACCCGGAATTCCTCAAGCTTATGACCCTGCAAATAATCCTCCCGAGACACAACAACAACAAGGTCTAAAAACCGTCTTGATGACCAATGAAGAGCAGAAGAGCTATTTAGAGTATAAGGCAATGAAACAAAATGGGGAAGTGTGAGTCGGTAGAAGAATTTTAGATGTGAACAAATGATATATCTATTTATATATCTGTCGTCGTGTATAAAAGGCAGTTAGGGATCAAGAAAGTAAAGATAATGAAGAAAATAAATGAAGATTATGAGTTTACTCGACTATCTCTTCTGCATGCTGACTCGGCAAGTCAACAGCTTCATTATCATGATACATTACTTGGTACAACTTGTTGTTCCATTTGTACTGAATAGACAATACAACTACCAAGTCTCTCCTCTTCTGTTTAGTTCCAACGAGCATTTCTTTCCACCATTCTTGAAAGGAATGGATTCTAGTGTTGCCTTCTTTCTGATTTGTTGGTTGCATTTCCCATTCATCATCACTGACAAATGCAAGCAGATCGAAAAACCCAAGCATGTGCTTCTTAGAAACCGCTGGTAGATGTAATGACGAATTGATGACCCAGAATTGAAGTTGTGTGGTAGCTTTCATTGTATGATTCATCATCTTGTTAGTTTTGGTATCTCTATACTGTATCCATTGCCGACTTGTATTGTCCATGACACCATACACAGCCTTTACAATCACAAGGCCTCCTTGCTCTTCTTCTCTCTTGGTAGCTGCATTAGCTTGTTTTGCCATTAAGTACACTTGACGTGCCGTATGTTCTTTAACCTTGAATAGTTGCTCCTGAAGCAACCAATTCTCTTTCTCTCCTTGCTCCTTTTCAATATCTGACTGGTAAGACAAACTAGCTTTATCATTCATTTCCTTTCCAAGTAATATCTTCAAGAACCTCAGTCGAAGCTTTGACGTTACCCCGCAAAGAAGTTCACTTACAATGATATCAAATACAATCGAAGTCATAGAGACATATATATTATCCTCACTAAGGATTCCCAAAATGTAGTTGCGATAGGGTAGATTGTCACTGGTATCAAAAGACGTACATCACCTCGCTCCAATTGAAACAACCACGAGGTAGTACCCTGCTTCCACCACTCACTGTTCTTGAATTTATTACCAAAGGTATGTCGTATACCAACACCCAGTCGGACAAATCTCGAAGAAGAGTATGTTCTGGTAAATATGGTTCCAAGTGAGAATAGTTGACCGGTGTGATAATACTCAATTGTACTATTACATATTTGTGTTGATGAAACATCTTGTTCTATTTCCAATTTCATATTGGAAGAGTATACTGAAGAAACTGAACTGCTAATGTCTGTACAGTTGCGGTGAAAGTTAGAAGGACCAGTCTCTCCTTCTGTTCCAGGCTTGGTGTTAGCCATCCACAACGCTTCCCCTCCGGTCAGAGGCATACCATATCCTAAAGTTAATGTCAACTTGGGCAAACGACGACTTCTCATGCCAGTCATGTTTGTCAATGTCAAGTTCATGTGTTGCATATGTAATGGAGATGTAGAACTTGAACTATTGGAGAATATAAGTGGAGGTGAGGGTGCAATCTTCATCAACCAATTGGCACACAATGAGTTATTGAAATCATGTGATGCCGATATAGTATAGTCACTCTGTAATGAAGGCGATGTTATCATTGAAATCGTATTCTTCTGTCTCTTTTGTACCTTTCTACCATTTTGAGTAGAAGAGTTGATGTTATAGAAAGGATTGCCCATATCAAATCGAAGATGTGTCTTCCCATCCAAAGTTGACAGTGTTGATCCAAGAGAAGTCTTTGTTGTTAATCCCAAGTGTAAATTATAATGCATATCACTCACTAAATACTGTTGTCTTTTGTTGTTGTATCCTATTAGCAATGATGGCCAAGATATCAATGATGGTATTCTATAATTCATTGATAATAACGATTCTGAATATCCTTCGTCACATTTAGTTGCAGATGTTACTCCGGCAGCAAGGTAATATCCCGAGTGTTGTTTCAATCGTTGCTTAGCTTGCTTTAGATCTATTTCATCATATCCTTCTGAGTTCGGTAGTATTATAATAGTTGGCGGTGGAGGAAAGGATGTAAAGAGTGATATCCTAGATTGATTGATTGAGTATGCAGGTACATTACTGTCTTCATTCATCGTCTCTTTATCAACATGTGTTAGCAATTTCATATCCACTGGTAGTAAGATCATACCTCTTTTAACAGATATAGTAGGATCAACTAAACACTCATCATAATGTCTACTCCCTCTATATCTTCTATCAGTTTTATCATCTTTTGAAGGATGTTGTTTTATTGATGATATTTGATCATGTTTATGCTCATCATCTTTGTGTTCGTTTGGGTAGACTTCACCAATATGTTGCAAATCATCATCAATATTATCGATATCATCAAATGTTGGTACTTTATTGTTGTTGTTCCTACTCTTCATGATTGATTGATCTCTTGTTTGATGTTATTTACTATATACCTATGTGTATAGATGAGTGTTGCAACCGCGTACGATAATGGGAGCTAATAAACTAATGCTGTCTCAAAGATACCATGAAAAGATAACTAAACATACAGCAAACATACATATACATATAATATGTGGACAGCGCGATAAACAATGCTCTAGAGAGAGTCGATTAGTACAATCGGTAGACAAGGGTAGACATTCATAATAACTCCTTTCATGATGCAATTGAAATTCATCATTGAAGAATATTTATTTATTACACATGTAATAATTTCATTGGTTGTGGTCCTTCGCCTTTTTCAGTTAGTTCATTCGCCTCGCAAGAAGGGAGAGTTGAATGGTTGTTCGGTGAGGTGAAGAGATATGAAGATAAAGTCATTATCATCTCTTATCCTCCTTCTACTAGTTAATAATATCAGTCTTCAATCATCTATAGCATTTATACCACCACCATCGCTGCCTACAGCTATCTCTAGAAAAAATATAACCACAAACAAAATTATGAATACCTCTACCACAACCTCCAATGAGGAAGAGGTAGTAACAATCGGTCCTGATTTAAACTCCACTCGTAGTAAAATGGATAAGAAATTATATCGTTTTATAACATTAGCAAATGGATTAAAGTGTGTTTTAATTTGTGATACTACAGCATTACGACAGCGTAAGTTAGATGGCTATTATGAAGATGATGAAGATAGTAGTGAGGGCAAAGGAGATGGTAGTGAGAGTGAAGGTGATGATAGTGATGATGAAGAAGATGAAGATGATGGATTACGCAAGGCAGCAACAGCATTACTTGTCAATGTCGGATCATACCACGATCCTCCATATCTACAAGGATTAGCACATTTTTGTGAACACATGTTATTCCTCGGTACTGAAGATTTTTCTATAGAGAATGAATATGATAAATTTTTATCACAACATGGTGGTGATGATAATGCCTATACAGACATGGAACATACGTTGTATCATTATTGTATTCCCCAAGATGGTAGTAATGGTGATAAGACTGTTTGGAAGGCATTAGAGATGTTTAGTAGTTTTTTCAAGTGTCCTTTGTTGAAAGGTGATAGTGCCGAACGTGAATTGAATGCTGTGGAGAGTGAATTTGAATTGAATAAAAAGGATGATGATAATAGATTGTCTCAGTTGATGGCGTATACTTGTGGCATGGATGGCGAAGCGCCATTAATGGGAAAGGAGTATAAAGAGAAGGGAGTAAAGAATGAGAAACCATACCATCCATTTGCCAAGTTTCCATGGGGTAACATGCAATCATTACGAACTGAGCCTGAATCCAATGGTATTAATGTTATGAATGAGCTACGAGATTTTTACAATACACATTACTATGCACGGAATATGAGATTGGTTGTAATGGCAGGATATGAACTTGATGAAATCCAACGTCGTGTGGTAGAACATTTTAAGGATGTACCCGCCAGTCCAAGAGTGTGTAGTGATGGCATCGATGTATCAAGTTGTGTTACCAATTTACATCCATACAAGCTTCCATTTCATTCCAGCTCGTTGCAAAAGTTATATCGAGTGATACCAGTTCGTAATCATCATACACTCTCCTTAACGTGGCAGATACCCTCACTATGTCCACATTGGAAGACCAAGCCTGCAGATTATATTGGCCATCTATTGGGTCATGAAGCATCTGGATCAATTCTATCAGTGTTGAAGGAAAAGGGGTATGCAATGAGTCTAACAGCAGGTACGGGAGAAGATGGCTTGGGCGATGCTTCTACTCATGCTCTCTTTTCACTTGATATCTCTTTGTCGAAGCGTGGTATGAAACACTGGGAGGAGGTAATAAAGATTGTATATGTTTACATTGGAATGCTCAAGTATCACTTTCTTGAGGGTCACATGGGCGAGAGTGGAGAGAAGAAAGAGGGACTTGCACCTTGGATCTATAATGAGTTGAAATCCATTGCTGAATTGTCATACATGTTTGCTGATGAGGGAGATGTATCTGATGTCGTTGAAGAGGTAGCTGAGAATATGGCTCCATGGTGCAATCTCCCCGACGAAAGAATACTTGATAATGAATTACTCTTGGGAGATGAGGGGGATAATGATGCAGCCAAGACATTGTTGTTTGATCACTTAACTCCAAAGAATATGAGAATCGATTTGATGTCGTCGCTGTTCGGACGAGATGCTGACTTCAATGATGATTCAGGTATAGATGAAGAGGAAAAGAAGGAGGAAAGTGAGGAGGACGATGAAGTAATTCAGCCAATGGATTTAGATGACGACAACGATGATGAAGATCATTTGATATTTGACAAGGAGAAGGCTGGACCAGCTTCTATAGAGCCTCGATTTGGTACAAAGTACTGGGTTGAGGAAATCCCGACTGATGTAATTCAGCACTGGACAGAAGCTGCACAGTCTCAGCTTCCTTCTTCTGATTTGGCAATTGGTCTACCTCCACAGAACACATATATACCTACAAATTTAGATCTCAAGCCCCTTCCAGCAGATGACGCACATCACCCATTACTTAATTGCTCTGTGAAGGTGTGCATTAGTGTTGGCAAGAAAAAACTTTGGGTGCCAGCGGCTGTGACAAAGTTCAAGACTGAGAAAGCTGTACATAGTCTATCTCTATCATATGAAGATGAGGGTGAAAAATGGCACATCTTAGATAATCACCACTTGTACGAAAAGCTGGATAAAGATGACGATCAACACCTAGAAGTTGGTCACGAAGGTAACTTCGACAAGGGAAAGATCAAGTTCAAGGTGACAGCTGTACCTCAAGAGGGAGAGGGAATTGTCTTTAATTATGGGGACTCTGGTCACGATTATGATGTAGAAGATGGCTTGGCCTTTCCACCAATCCCACCCGCTTCTCCAAAGTCGCGTCTTCCGTGTCTTGTATATGAAAAGAACTCAATCAAGATGTGGCATTTGCAAGATCGCAAATTCAAGCGTCCAACTGCTGACTTGCGTATTTCATTTACTTGTGATGGACTGAATGATTCAGCTCTTAATCAAGCCTGCATGTCGTTATTCATCAAGTTATGTGCTGATGCTCTAACAGAGACCTGCTACCTTGCTAGTGTATGTGATTTAGGAAGCTCGTTGGGGCGTACTGATACCGGATTTTCAATCCGAGTCCACGGTTATGATGATAATCTAATGGCTTTGACGAAGGAGGTTTTAGGTGTTGTCATGAGCTTCAAAGGGAGAGATGACAAATCTGATCTCCCTTCGACAATCAAAGATGGAAGATTTGAAGCATGTCTGGAAGTTCTCTTGAGACAATACTCGAATGCAGGTATGGATGCGTCATCCTTCTCTGCTTCCCTTCGTCTACTGTGCTTAAGACCGTCCATGAAGAGTTCATTCGCCAAGCTAAAGGCTTTGCAGGGTATAACTATTGCTACTTTTGTTAAAGTGATGAATGATCTATTGAAGAAGTTGACAGGTAAGAGAATGTGCATAAGATGTGTACTTTTTCATTGTCACATTTAACTTATACCTTCTTAATTTGACACATGTGTATGTACAGTCGAGGCACTTTATCATGGCAATGTCGACAGAGGTGATGCAAACAAGGCTGCAAATATCATTTCTGAAGCATTAACTTGTCATCACGTTGGACTGCCAAAGAAGAAGATGCCATCCAAACTAGTAATGAAGGTAAAGAGCTCTATTGAGGCTCGCAAGATTATCGTTCCTACAATTGACGAGAAAGATCCAAACACTGCTGTCGAGGTATACTTCCAGTTTGCCAAGGATGACAATTCTGAGTCTGCTTTACAACAACGCGTCCTTGTTGACTTGCTAGAGCATATCATTGACGAGCCTATGTACAACACAATAAGGACAAGGGAGCAATTCGGCTATGAGGTTTCGTGTGGAAGTAGATGGACATATGGTGTCTTAGGAATGAGTTTTAGAGTCGTGACATCAATTAAGAGCGCGGTAAGTAGTAGCTGTAGATGCAAAGATGTGTCACTCGCGTTATGTATTTCATGCACTACTGACATTAACATCCCTACTTTGTCATACAGGAGTCAGCTAGTAACAGAATCGATGAGTTTCTCAAATCATTCCGAGCTGAGCTTGAATCTATGGATGATGAAACATACATGCAACATTTAGTTTCGGTTGCAATGAATAAGCTTGAAGGCTTTGATTCAATGACTGAAGAGACTAGTAGTCATTGGAGTGAGATAGTTGAAGGAAGGTACGACTACGAAGCATACAGAAAAGAAGTACTCTGCTTGAAGGGAACAACAAAAGAACAGCTTTTGTCTGCATTTGATGAATGGTTGAATCCGGTGTGCAGCCAAGGATTGCCAAAGAAGAGACGTCGACTGATTGTGATAGTTATTGGTTCCGGTGAAGGAGCTTCCTCGGACGGTAGACCTAAACTCGATGACGATACAGCAGTTGGTGACGAGATTGATCGAGTGCTGAACGAGTTCTATACATCACTCAAACAAGATAGTTGGGGCAAGATTGTTCACAAATAATAACTATTCCCCTTTGAAATATAGATGTTACATCTGTTCAATAACGTCAAGTCACCATATTATATACATCTCTATTCTTTATACATATCATTCTCTTCAATCTCTACTAAGTCACTACAATATTCTATCAATCCAGTTTACCGATTATATACTCATTAAATTTCAGAAACAAAAAGTAGAACAGGCCAAGTACTGCACCTAATGATATTGTTGTAAACGAAGTCCTCGGATTGAAGATTGGGTAAAAGTGAAGGCCAAGTCTATCCATTACAAACAAGTAAAGTAGCGAATAACTCAACGCCACCGCATAGGCGACCCACAAATCTGATATGGTAAATAATCTTACACGATCACCGGTAATAATGTTCATGCTTGCGAGTGGAAGATTCAACAGGTGAATGTTTGTCATGAAAAACCCGAAATTGAACTTTAAGAACTGGCTTCTCTTCTCTCCCTTGGGCACTGATTTGAATGCTATAATCGGGAGAAGGATGAAATTCCTGGGGAAGATGCGCGTTATCATGATTTATGATGATGAAAGAGAGGTGATAATAACTTTTGTTAGTACATGTGATTTGCAAAGGCAAACAATACTAACGCGGACTTTCCAGATACTCCAGACAACAAATGCATTGATAAGTGTAACCAATCTAATACTTGATCCGATTGTTGCTAATTTTGATGCCCATATTGTGTAATTGTTTGCTGCTAACATCCATGCCATGTAATCAAAGCCAGCACGTGAGGTGAGCAGTATCCAAGACCATCCAGTAAAGCTAATAGGAAAGGCCCCGATACTGCCTAGCGATATACGAGCATGTACCATGACAATTAAACCCCATAGAAAGATTGATAAATCAATTGCAGTAGCTTTGGGCATACCCAAAAAGTAGACATCTTCCTCATTCATTTTACTTATTGCAGAAGTTTCGAACTCTAACTTTGGTTTGAAGTATATGATAGATGTATAACAGAATACTAATGCCATACATACAAATGGTGACCAATACCCTACTCTCATCCAAAGAGGCAGCCAATCAAACCAACCATTAAAGCTACCGTTATTGTCATATATCAACCATTTAAACCTTGGTGTTTCATCATCTCTTGGGAAGTAAGATGTCCGTCGATGAAATGGTGTAGCGCCGGCAGCACTTTTGTTCTTCATTTTACTATTGTAACTATCGTTGGATGTATCACTACTCTCTGATGATGATACGAGTGTGGGATTGTTCTTCCCGATGTGATCAAACATTGTAAAGAAGTTATATTAATAAACTATGTTGCAATAACTCCCCCATCAGCCGACAACCAAGCTCCTCTTTGTGTCTCCAACTCTCACTACTCACTACTACACAACACACTGCTGCTGTGGCTCACGTCTCCGCTTTCACACGATCCTCCTAGTACTACTCGCTACACTTACACTAACAACACAAATAAAAACAAAACACACTTTTCTTTACGAATAAATTTTCCGTTCGGCGATAGCTGGGACTGCTGTTTAGTATACCTATAGTAGAGTGAGCATTGTGTGGTTGTAATCAGCATATCATTATTAATCGGCACCTTTATGCATTGTTGATTTTAGTACTTTATCATACCAACATGAATAATCTACCACCGTCTACACAAAAACGACAAGAAGTAGGATTTCTCTTGCTTGAAGAATGTGAGGTTCTGTGCTCGTCTACATACTCTACAACTGCAGGAGTATGGTATAATATAGATATACAGTCCGGTACTAATTTAACTAATGATATAGATGGTCATAATGATTGTGAATTTGCTCCGTGTGATTTAGTATTACGACCATCTTCTACCACTACAAACGATATAAATGACAATAATAATATCTTGAGTAATGCCAATGAGATTTTACCATTTAATGGATTATTATCTGAAATGTCAATTAATGAAGTTGATATTAATGGTAATAGCTCTACATCGCGTAGATCGGATGCATCATTATTGGCTGGGTTGTGTATTGAAATTGATGCACAGGCAGATGTGTTTGAGCAGCAGAAATCTGATTTAGATGAGGAGAATGATAGTATGCATTTGAGACAACTTCGTGCTGCTAATGTACAAATCATGTTTTGGGAGAGTAATCATAGTGCATTTGATATGTCAAAAGATAGTTATGATTCTAATTCTGAAGATAATATAGAGGAGTTAGTAAAGATGAAGGCATCGATGCTGGTTACATTCTCACTCCCAATACAACCTGATAATGTTGGTAGCGAAATCCATACATCAGGGAGGAATAAAAGCAAGAAGAAGAC
>Ga0075437_13866_pt1 | contig 15203 bp, 12 predicted proteins | sample MintriMetagenome_FD_74266 | JGI IMG/M metagenome (GOLD analysis project Ga0075437, IMG submission 74266) | Marine eukaryotic communities from Monterey Bay, USA to study complex ecological interactions - Minidiscus trioculatus and... | ecosystem: Environmental > Aquatic > Marine > Unclassified...
GATCCAATGACTGATGGCCCAACACTGCCCACAAAACTTGGATCATCATGCGTTGCTGTAAGTTTGCACTTTACTTTCTATTGTTGTGGTATGTGCGTATGTCGATGTATCTAACACTTCTTTTTCAAATCACCCTGAATTCTCACAGGGATTTACCGCAGCCGCATTCAGTATGCCATTTGATATTATCAAATCACGATTAATGGCACAAAAGCCTGGAAAGTCCGCGTTAGTATTGTTTTGACTTATGGATTCGTGTGTTCAATGTAATGTCTTGATGATTTCAGTGCTTCATTTGGCCTTTATGTATCTTCCTTTGATTGTCTTCGCAAGCCGTATGCACTAACTGTTACTATCGCCTTTCTTCCTCTTCATAAACCTCTATACGCGCATCTTCCAGTCAAAGTGGGAATAGACAAGCCTCCAATCATCGATAATTTCGACGGTGGTGCTGATACAAGCATTTTGGACAACCCTAAGAATTGCTTGATTGGTTCAAAGCTGTTTGGTGCCGCATATTCAAGACCCGAGGAAGATCAAGTTGCGTTTGGTGGACTACGAGCATTGGAATTCATCAATAGTGCCATTGATCATGGAATTGAGATCACATCTGCAAGTTACGGTTTCCCTCTCATGTATGACTTACTAGTCGGTACCGTTGCCTTCAAGCTCCATCCAAATGATAAGACTCATAACTGGGGACGTATCCTAGTTCGGTTGGTACCTTCCTCTGACTTCAAGAGAAAGTCAGCTGAAATGTCTGCTCTACGTATTCTCTCGGAGAACCCAACTGTTGCTCAACATCCACACATTCCCAAGTTTCAGATTGATAGCGCCATGTCAAAGTTCAAGGGCATGTTCCAAGGCAAGGATGCCGTTAGTCGTGTACTTAGTGAGCTTCACACCTTTTTGACAAAGCAATCCATCCGATCCATGCTCAACTTCCCAGTAGCCTCGATTGAAAGTCAATCACCAGCCGTCATGACATTACGAAGACCAAGCTCATTCTTCGATTACCGTTTGTGGGTCATACCTCGAATCTCAGACTACTCTCAGTCTACCTTTAGCCTTGACATTCAGAATTGTGCAGCCGTTAACATCCCTATGGCTCAGATTCAAGCGTTTGCATCCAAACCACTGGCTCCAATCAAGCTTGAAACCTTTGTCGTCTACCTCAATCGTGGTCAATTGAGGAAGCCAAATGTTAGTGGCACTGTTCCATTTGACCTGTCAGCGTCCAAGGCCGCTCGTACACATTGTTCAGAAGCTACAAGTCAGAGAATTAGCACTGATATATCAAAGTATGCACACGGCGCTAACAACGAGACAACTCCGACATTGATTGGCTTCTCTCCTGCAGATATTGACAGTCTACATTCAAATCCAGCCTCTCTTAAGAAGGCAATATCACAGCTAGGAAATCTAATCAAGAGCTTGAATGGTCTTATGGAGTTTGACCGCATGTCATTGGGCAATCTAATGGCTAGGGCGTTGGCCATTGCCACCTCAGCTGAACGATCTGATCAACCAGGAACGTTGCCAGAGGAATGTAACTTTTTGCGTTTCCGCCTTGGTCAGATATCCGAGCGTGAGCCAACCGTGTGGTTTGAGCTCATGGTTGCATCTATCTTATCATCTACGGCCGAACAAGATATTCGAAGTCTCAACCCATACCTCTCAAGTGCAGCCTACAAAACAGTTAATAGTTTAACAGTTGTGGCTATGCTTGCATCCATTCGTATTGGGCAATCTCATCGTGCATTGGCAGGACTTTCTCGTTTGGTGAAGCTTCTTCGAAGTGTCAAGAGCACTAATGCTCCCGATGTACAAAAGCGTCTTTGTCAGGAGATTGGACTTCAATCGTCTAAGGTTGCCACAGACCTTACATGTGAACGTCACTTTATGACTGTCACTCAGAATGCAGTTCAATTCGATCCAAGGTTCCTAGTGTTTGAGTTCACTTACTCGATGATGCTGAGAAAGAGTCAGGTCATACTTGTTAACAAGTTCCTTTATGCACTTAAGAATGGTAAATCAATGTGTCATCAAATGATTATGGGCGCCGGGAAGACGACAGTCGTTGCTCCTCTTCTTGCCATGATCCTTGCTGATGGGAAGTCACTTGTTACTCAGGTCGTCCCTCATGCACTACTTGACTTCTCACGAAGTGTAATGCGTGAGAAGTTCTCTGCCGTCGTTCGCAAGCCAGTCTTTACATTCTCATTCAGTAGAGGCACCCCCATCACGAGGGACTTGTACATGAAGTTGTGCAAGGCTAGGGATAGTAAGGCTATCATTTGTGCCACTCCAACGAGCGTCAAGTCTTTCATGCTCAAGTTTGTTGAAATGATGCGACATTTGGAAAGATCAAAGACTGGAGCACAAACAGCTCCTCCATCAGGTAATATGTTCCTGTCCCGTATTGCTCAACGATTCAGAGAACAGTCGGTTGTTACTGAATTGACTGTAAACCCAGAAGATGTTTACTACTGTACTGAGATTCTCAAACTGTTCAAAGAGGGCGTGCTTCTTTTGGATGAGGTTGATCTCATTCTGCATCCACTCAAGAGTGAATTGAACTGGCCAATCGGAGAGAAACATCCTATTGATTTCACACGAAGTAAGAAGTTTGGTATCGGTCTACGTTGGGATGCTACATGGCATTTGTTGGATGCAATCTTCTATGCCTCGACGAAGAAGATGTCTGTTGACTTTAGTGACTCGCGAGAAGCTCTTACAATCCTCGATAGTGTTGCCTCTACTATTCAACGTGGCGTAGCGGAGAATAAGCTTCAGCATACACCTCATATTGTTCTTTTGGATCGTGACTTTTACAGCAAGCAACTTAAGCCATTATTAGTTCGTTGGCAACTGTTGTACCTCCGGAGCAAGCGTCTGCCAAATATTGAGGATAGGCACCTTCTTTCTTACATGGCCAATGGTCCTCTCAAGGATAAGCAAGCTGCCTCGGCTGTTTCAGTAGCTCTAGATGATGAATACATGAAGATGCTCAATCTATCACATGACTTGATCAATAACTTCATTCCTCATGTAATTTCAAAGATCAATCGAGTAAACTTTGGTCTTTTATCCAAGGCAGATATCAAGATTGCAGAAGAGACTAATCCCGACATGTCAATGGCAAGGAGGTTGGCTGCAGTGCCATTTGTCGGAAAGGATGTTCCAAGTAGGGCTAGTCAGTTCTCTCATCCCGATGTTGTGATTGGTCTGACGATTGCTGCTTACCGATATGAGGGTATTCGAATGACAGATTTCATTGCAACACTCCAAGAACTAAGGGATATGCTTGATGGTGAGTATGGACCGTATCATAAGCGACCATCAGCATTACGATGGGTAGCATGGGTAGAAGCTGCGGGAGGTAAGGTTCGAGGTCCCCGCAAGACTGGCAATGAAGTAACGGCTGATGATGAAGACGATACCGACGACTTCTTGAATACACCAGCTAAAGCGTACCAGGGCATTAGGTAAGTCATCAAGACGACGATGTGCTCTCTCTTTTGTAGTTCGTTTGAATAAGCCATCTTACTGACAACTCATTCCACTTCTCTTTACACAGGCCATCGGATGATATTTGGCCGCTCCATTTGTTGGATTTGAGTGATGAGAATCATTTGGAGGTAACATACAAGCTCTTGAAGCACAGCCCAATCCCTCTCAAGTTCTATCTTGACACATTTGTGTTCCCATTGGTACTTGAACAGCACGGTGAGAAGATTGCAGCATCAGGTCAAGATCTAGGCGGAGATATGCTCTTCTCACGTCGAGTTGGCTTCTCCGGTACACCGAGTGATTTACTGCCCGAAGAGCTCGGCCAATGTCACTATGACGAAGGTGTGGACGGAAAGATTTATCATTACTTGACATCTGATAGTATCATGTCTAGCCGATTACTCGGCTCCGATTGGACCGTGACAGGAGTTCTTGATGGTATCATCAAGAGTGATCCTCCATTCCATGTCTTGATTGATACTGGAGCCCTCATCACAGGAATGTCAAACTACGACGTTGCAAGGTATATGCTAACTCATGGCCTATCGGAACACTTTGAGGGTGTTGTCTTCCTTGATCATCGGGATCGTAAAATGATTGTAAGTGTTTTTATCTTGTTTGATTATGACGTGATTGGCCATATGCTAACCATTTTGTACTCTCCATTGAATCAATTTATAGCTCTTACGCCACGGAATGCACGTTGTTCGACTTGCCCAAGCTGGTGTACCCGTTGACCGTCGCTTTTCGTTTTATGATCAGATTCATACCACTGGTATGGATATTCATCAGTGTATCGACGCAAAGGCTGCCATTACACTGGGCAAGGATATGACATTCAGAGATTATGCTCAGGGAGCGTTTAGAATGAGAGGCATTGGTCAAGGTCAGACTCTTGAATTGTTCATCATTCCTGAGGTTATGGAGAGGATCAACAAGCACTGTGCCCTTCTTTCAGGTGCTCGTTCAACTCCACAACAACTTGGAGTAGCCCCAACCAACGAGTTGCTCTCATTGGCAGCACCTGTTCAATCACACCTGCCACAGAATCTTCTCGTCCATGTTGCATCGTGGCTCACACTAAACGGAATGAAGTCCGAGAATATGCAATTCAGGCTACTATGCCATCAGTCGGTTGAAAATGTGATACGTAAACGAGCGTTTATGATAATGGCGGCAGCATACAAGGAGCTTACAGCATTTGCATTCTCGGGTAGAGTTAAGGAGATTGCTGCCATCACCGCTGCTGCCAAAGGGCACGGTTCTTTATCTGCAGACTTGGGAGCTCTGTTTGATGGACATAGGAAGCTTTTCAACGATGATATCCAAGCTATCCAAAGTGTCTTACAAGGCAATGCATCGACGTCTGTTGGAGTTGATAAGTTACAGCGGTGTCTTGATGTGATGACGGAGAGATTAGATTTCAATGTTCAGAATAGTATCCCAGTACCAACGCCCCTGTCTGAAACTCTGAGTAACATTGTCAAGCGTACTCGTGAATTTATTACAAATGATTATGACAAGGCAGTTGTTGACAAAATCATCATGGTGCTAGTGAATAGTGAGACGATTTCCAAAAAGGGTGTCCTAGCAAGCGCTGATGATGGAGCAGATGATGGTGACGGTGACCATGTAATGCAGCGAGAAGAAGTCAGTGAAGAGGAAGTACTTCAGGAGCAAGAAGAAGAGGAAGAGGAGGAAGAAGAAGAGGAGGAAGAGGAAGAAGAGTGAGTATTATATCTTTCTTGGTGTGGTGTAAGCATCACTCCAATCGTCATTGAATTCTAACCTATTCATTGTTTGTTTCTATTATTGTTTCAGGGAGGAAGTAGTTCATGAATCTGCCAAGAAGAAGAAATACTCCAGAGATGGAGAGACCCCTACTCCTTGGAATGTCAACTCGTTGGCTATACCAAGACGTGATATGAAGATTCGTGGTCAACAGTATCCTGATGATCTAAGTTGGGAGCAACATTTCTTCCCATCGTCCGAGTTCTCTGTAAAGAATAGTTTGTTCTCAAAGGCTATACGAGTGAACTTCCCGAACTATCTATACATGTCCAATAACTATTATGAGAAGGGCTGGGGTCTCAAGACACACCGACGGTTGAAGAATGTTATTGTCGTCATGGAGTTTTGTCCCTCCAAGACAAACACACAGCTAGTAGCAGCCTCCAGTAAGTCATTCTCAGTTGCTCAGGAGAAGACTCTCAAGCGTGCATTCACTTCCTCTGATGGAAAGATGCTAGATCGAATCAAGGTTAGCGAAATGAAGGAGGTACTACGGGCAGTAGATGTTATTGGTGATGACGAGAAGGAGAAGGAAAATTTCCTCGCCAACATCAACATGGATCCGAATGGTACTGTATCATTCGACGAACTGAAGCAAATGCTTAGTCAAAAGGTGCAATACAAAGTTCAAGCTGGACGGTACTATGTTGCCTTATCCTTAGCCGAGGCTCAGTGTTTAAGACTGGCTATTCATGGACAACATAAAGTCCCCTTCATCCCTGGTATGGACGCCACTGTTGCCTTGCGAACTGAAAGAACATGCCTTGATGTTAGTGCTGGTAAGTCCTGACATATATATTGATTATGTGATGTCGGTGGTGGAACATTATATCATTCTAACAAACTACTTCTTTTCAACTTTTGCTCAGGCTTTGAGGAGGCTCAAACATATCAGCACACAACAGCTCAGGCTTCTTATCGATTCATTGACTCGGCGGTGAACTTTGCACCCAAGGAGGTAAATGTCTTATTACGGGCATTGCAAGATGTTGCACCAGATGAAAGGTCCAAATTCTTCATGGAAGTCAGGAGTAATCGTAGGAGGAAACAAACTGATCCAAACGCCACTCCTCTCAAGAAGGTCTTTTCGGTCCAAGATGAACATAATGTTCTACAGTATCGTATTGCAGTGGGTAGGATTACCGCCCTTCTCAAGTCTCGTGGCATGTATGCTCGTGATGCATTTGCTGCCTTTGATCAGAACCGTGATGGTATGTTATCAGGTAGTGAATTGCAAGCTGGTCTCGATTGGCTTGGTTTAAAACTTGATACTATGCTCCTTCGACAGTTCATGCGAGAACTTGATAAGGACAAGGATGGCTTCATTAACTTGGAAGAATTCAAACAAGCTGTTGGTTGGGAAGAGGCAGAAGGTGAAACTACTGTTGCTCAATATAGTGGTGTTCCTCTTCCTCCTCCGCCCAAGGATGCGGGTGGTCATAAGCATAAGCTTGCTATTCCTGCTCCAGTCCTTGCTGGTATCAAGTTAAAGGTGAAGAGGGTTGGAAAGTTCACTCAAGTCTGGACAAGTCAAGGAAGTATGAGCCGAGTGAAGGGCAGTGTGTGGGAACCTGCCGATCACAAATCTACTTTCAAGTCCAACAGAGCATATGTGTATCTCGGCCATTATAATGGTACTGGGTATGACAACCCAAATAGAGATGGCTCACCAAGATTGACATTAGAGATTACCGATACTACTGGAAGTTGGGTAGGAGGAAGTAGTTGGTTACCATTCGTCTTGGATAGGTATTTGCCTCGTCCAGCAAGATATCGTCTCGTGTGGAGTATCACCACGGGGGCTAATCCTTTCTATGCATGGGAGCCAGTACCTCCTAGTGATGACTTTGTAGCATTGGGTTGTATTGGAACAAAGACAGACAAACCACCTGATGTACGTATGATGAGATGTGTGTGTAAACATTGGTGTACAGAAAGTAAAAACTTGAAGAGTATTTGGAATGACAGTGGCTCGGGTGGTCGAGAGGGAAGTATGTGGGTATTCAATTCCTTGAACTTGCTTGGCTTTGTCAATGGTCATGATGCTCCTAGAAAGGGGAAGGCGTATGACCTTAAGAATCACCGCTTCTTTTTGAGGGAGTATTCATGTATTAAAACGAATGGTGTCGCCCCAGCACAGGGTAGATAATTTTGAGTTGTTGTTATTGTTGTTGAAATTGAACAGTTTACAAGTACTTAGCTGATATATTTGTTAGTATAACCGAGTCATAATAGTATGCTTTCTAGTGTGCACGCCTTGATTAAGTGTGGAAGTGCTGATGGAATGGACCCATGTGGTCAAGACATAAGGGTATGTAGTAGGGATTGAGATTGTATGACACTTGCTCTTCTCTTGGCTATCCTGATTATCTGAAGTATACGTAGGCGTGTGATAATAGTGTAGGGTAGTATTCACTCGAGAAGTGAGCGACCGGCTTATTTTTCCACCACTAATTTTTCGAGGTGGAAAAATAAGCCGCTTGCAGCAACTAAAATAAATAATTCAATCGACTTGTCTGTAAAACAGCAGAGAGATTGCAGTGACCACAGATTGAGCTCTATTAGAAGAAGTGCATATTGTTATTAAACAGGCGATATAGCTGAGTAGGGAGCTCGACAAATAGTATTATAAGCAATAGAAGCATCGCTCGTGATATGATATTATTTTGTAGCATATCATATAAAAAAAATTATAAATTACTAATAAATGCTAACAGTAGGATATATTAAATAAGTGCTTATTATAATGGATAAAAAGACAAAGAAGAAGATCATATCGGATAAACGGGTATGTGCAAAGCAAGCTCCTAAGATTAGTGCTAATAAGTGCAATGTGAGAAAGATTACCAAGGCATCTACAGTACCCAAACAATCATTATCAAAGAAGAAAATTAAAAAGGCAACAACACGTACTAATCATTCCAATTGCCCTATATTTAGGAAAGCAGTGGAAACATGGTTCATACCAAAACTAAGGTTGAGCAAAGAAAAGTCGGAACATGCAAGATTGTGCAGAGTGGAGGAGTGTCATATTGATACTTTTCTTAAATATGTAAAAGATGACCCAACAAAACGTCGGGTATTAGGAAGATATAGTGGTAGACCATCAAAAGTAGATGAAGAAACAACAAAGGCGCTCATCCAACACTGTAACTGTGTCAATAATGATGAACTAACAAATACTAAAATAGCAAAGAAACTATTTGAAATAATGCCAAAGCCAACATCAATGTCACTTTCCGCAGCCCGTGATTTTGTGAGAAAAACATTTAAGAAGAAGTTCAATGAGAAGAAAGCAGTCAAGACAAAGAAGAAGAGAGAAACTAAACACCAGAAACTTACACCACAACATAGTAAACAGCAATACAGTTGGTTTAGCAGACTCAACTTTAGAAGACCATGGTGGAAATTGGAGGAGTTAGATGATTTGGAAGGGTTTAGACGCGTGCCATTGCCCGAGGAGGCTTTGAAACAACTACCTCATTTGGTTGGTAAACATGTCAATAAGAAAGAGAAGAAACAAGATGTATTTAGTTGCGATCCTGATACACATAAAAGATTGCCGGGATCTCAGAGGAATGAATTTACTCGATTAAATAAAGATTCATTTACTGATGGAAAGAGAAAGCTACAGAACATACGGCAAGGTTTCATCACGGAGGAAGAAGTTATTAAAATACAGGCTACTCTCCTGGCTAACCTTGATGTGGCAGGCTACGATATAGAAGAGCCAGTACTTCTTACAACTGAGGAGAGCACAGAGACAATCTTCAGACAACAACTACACAAAGACTTCCCCAATGGTAGCAAAAGTATGTTCGTCATTATTCCATTGTGTGACGATCAAACTCTTTACTATGAAAAGAATAGAGGCATTTCATCCATTACACTATCTAAAGACTGTGCCTTTGTCGGCCATGCCTCTCTAATACATGCTGGTTCAGAAAAACCTGGAAACAGGCTACATTTCAAGCTCATTCCAAAAGGTCAAGTTGAGGATACAAAAACATACTTTGTTGATGATTCATTGTATCCCGGTATTAGTGGAATACTCGAATTTGAATAAATTAAAGTTTAATATATCATTTAGACTTCGTTTTTATGTTGTGCAGGTTCCTAGCTACCAAAAGAGTCATTTCATATCAACTAATGTACTTGTAATCATCGTCAAAAGCAGCAGCTTCATCTCTCTGGGCACTTCTAATCTCCCTCAAGTATGATTGATAAGCAAATAATGCTTTTGCGTAATCTTCTTTTGTTGCATATCCATTTAAGAAAAGATTGTGAATATTCTTTACAGATTCGTCCTCTCCACCTTCAGCTGTAAAATGTTTGATGGCTCGATCTATATTGCCAGCCTTCCGCTCACATACACCAAGATTGTTCCTCGCAACTTCGTTTCCAGCCATGGCTGATAGCTCAAAGTAATGTTGAGCTTTCTTCTTATCGATTTGTACACCTAAGCCATAATCATAACATGCACCAATATTGGTATATGCGGGAGCATATCCAAGTTCTCCTGCCTGATGCCATAATTCTAATGCCTTGATATAATTTTGTGGAAATCCATCATCTCCATTAAAATATTTGCCTCCAATATTGTACATCGCCAAAGAATCCCCAAGCTTAACTCGTTTTTCCAGCCTTATAATGTCATCTTCGTTTGAATTAGGATTGGGAGTTCTGCAAAAGGCACAAAGAGAATGTTTCTCAGTCCTCGTTTGTACTGCATGAATACATCCGTAGCATATAACTTTTCCACAGCATGTCATGTATACACTTCCCGAAATCAATGAAGGCATTCGTAGGAAGCATATTGGACAATCCTCATTTGGTAGTGGCGGTTGTTTGAAGAGTGCCTCATCATGTAGTTTAGCTGCACGTTCAGCAGCAAGTCTTTGATGTTCTTCACAAGCTTTCTTATGTTTGTGTCGATGTTTCTTTTTGCATGCGGCATTGCAATACATAACCGAGTTGCATTTATTGCATGTGTTTGTAACGTCGCTGCCTTCCTTACCACAATTGGCACATATATTAGTATCGATTTTATCGTCTTTGTCGGCAGTGCGCATATTTTGTAGCATATTGTTTATCTCACTTACGTTGACGTCTGATTTTGATGCGCCGTTGCAATTGGACGTGCTCATTTTTGTATTAATATCAATATAAACGTAGTTACGTTCGCTTCAATAGATCGGTTTGGGAAAGAATGAATTGTATCGTTATGCTATAAAACAACAAGAAGAGACAACGCACTAAGTCACTCTATGTGAGTAATTACCACAAAAAAAATCATACATAAGATATACTTTGTAAAATCCTTCCTACTCGTTCAATATCAATTCCACAGACTTACGAGTACCACTATTCGAAAGAACTTCATAAACACTGGTGTACAGACTATATTAATACCAAATTAATTACTTAAACACCGCCACATCAACATAGGTATATATAAGTACGGCGACGTTGAGTGGCAACTTTAGTAAGTTCTTTGCAAAAAGGATACCGATACCACTTGCGACACGGGCCCACAAGCAAGTAAATATGGCAGAAGATGGATATCATAACTGATAAGCAGCTACATATCGAAGTATTATTAATCTATGATGATGTCTCAGTGCGTAAAGTTGGTGGATGAATGGCATATAATGGTTAGCTATGAGTTTTTAACATTTTCCAAAAAATTGAAAATGCAACATATCAAAACTTCGGCATTGATAGGAGATCAATAATCACTCTCGTATCTCCAGCATAGTCAGAAGGTCATTATTATTTAACGCCCTTACGAATGGTAGTACTCTGGCAGCCTTGGAATTGATATTGACGGAGTGATATTGTAGGTTGATTGTAAAAAAGTTCACATCTTGTGTCACTTCTTTCACTGATAGGCCTTTGCATGCCCTTCTACTACTGTTAGGTATCAAGAATATATTACTACCATGACAATCTCCGATACTCCATTGCAATTTGATGTTATTGGAAACTACAGTATCGATGACGATGATGATGATATCAAGGAGGAGAAACCCTCAAAGAATGAAAAGAAGCACCATAGTCGTAAATCATCATTCATATCATCAATTGCATCAGTTGCAAAGAATCAAGTTCATTTAGGTTTGCATACCGAAGAGGATGAAAAGCCAATACGATCTCTAGACAGTTTAGGTCAATCATTCTATGTTAGACGACGTAGTCAAGATGTGAATGTGGGTGAACAGATACAATTATTATTTAGAGGTGCATTGAATGATATTAAAGAACGAAGAGTACTATCGAACTATCCGGCTGATCGGATTATGAACTATTTTGATGGTGTAATGAAAGTCTGCGTTTGTATTGTTTTGTACTTCAGTGATTGCCTTTGCAAACCACATGTACTAATAAGTTACTCTCATCTCGCTTCCGGTTTCGTCTTCATAAACTTTGAAACGCGGATCTTCCAGATCACTCGTATCAGTATTTTTGTATGAAGAGCTGGGATGGCAGAATGCTCTGCTTGTTAGAGATAATCCAACTCCGGTATTATTAGCTCTGTTATGTTTCTTTCACATTATGGTCTACTGGCTCGTAAGTTTGATTTTGATAAGATGTGTGATATGCTTTTGACGTAGATGTATAATATGTGCGTGTTTTGATACATTAACTGAATACATTACTCATACACATACTCCAGAATACTCACCACTTTTTAAAGTATTCTCCAGACAACATGGGGATACTGCAAGTCTGGTGCATGGCACTATTCTGTTTGGGGTTGGTAGTTTACCCATTATCATTAGCTATGTGGATTGAAAATGGAAACAACGACAGTTACTATTACATCAACACGGGCTGTTGCTTCATTATGATGATCTTCAATATAGTAACACCAATTGATGAACATGCCAATGACTTATTCAAGCTGTATCACAAGGCGGCTCCATCGATAGCATTCGTATTTTATAGCGTTGCCACGATCTTGAATTGGCAAGGCGTTGAGGGTAGTCAATACATGCTTTATGTTGCGCCGTTTTGTTTCGTTATGGTATGTTATATATTACACTGTCTTTGTGTTTTGTCGTGTTGTGTAATATATGGATGTATTATTGTACATCTCAACTGACGATATGCTACATTATCATTAGCCACTGGGAGCACTGTCAAAGGATGATACTAGGGAAACGAACGATAATAAACCAAACATTTTCATTGGAGCATTTAATGACATACGGAAGGGAAACTTTCTCTCCCCTTATCCAGCTAGTAATGCATTGGACTATTTGTAAGTAAAAGAGGCCTTTGTTGCTGTTTCTCTTTTCTTATTATACAAGACCATATACTCATCATCCTTCCTCTACTTCTATAGTGATACGGTAGTGGGGCTTGCAACAGTCTTCATCTTTATAGAAGAACAAACAAGCTTGACGGGCATATCAGATGGCTTGCTAGCGGCCTTGTTATGCTTCTTTCATGTCATGGTGAGTTCATTTAGCAGTATGCTGTCTCGTGTCGTGTCAATGTATATGAAAACCTCATACTAACACATCATGTGTATACTCTGTATTATACTTTTATATACCGACACATCAGGTATATTGGATTAACTTACATCACAACCTAAAGTTCTCTCCACCTGACATGTCCATATTACAAGTTTGGTGCATGGTCTTCTTCGGGTTGGGCATGGTATTTTGTAAGTTCATTGTGGATCTATTATGTTGCCAGATGTACATATGATATGCAACATCTTACTTAACTTCTTACCCTGTAATAGATCCTCTTTGTGTCACGGCATGGATCGAAGAGGGTTCGGTGGAGATATATTACATCATAAACCTTTCTATATGTGGGTTCGCTGTGCCATTCTCTTTCCTCACCCAAATAGAACGAGGACGGACAAATAACTTGTATCGATTGTGGCATAAACTTGGACCGATATTGGCATTTCTTTGGTACATGATAGCATTCAGTCTCTTCACGGCAGGTCATGAACAACTATGGATGATTATCGTTGGACCATTTGTCTATTGCATACCATTGGGTGGATTGTCTGTAACTGAAACAAGAGCATCTAGTACTGGGGATAGTAATGAATTGCCTAATGATAAAGAGGATGGTGACGAGTATGAAGAGAATGTATTGACTGTCAAAGCCATAAAAGATCACGACATCTTCTATGACTGTGATTCTGATTGATATTAGGTCTTAGGTTAGGTTATTAATTTAGGTTAGGTGCAGGAATAAGATAAGCCTCTACTATACTAGTCGATGCAACTCTTCTAGTTTGAATTTGTGTGTACCCATCATCACGTCAAAGTCCATGTCTAAACTTACCAATTGATCATTAGCACCTTCATTCTTCTAATGATCACAATCACTGTTCCATCTTACTCCAAGCACCATACGACTTCTATTAATAATACTTGTAATTTTCTTTACCACATGCAGCAGCTTCGTCTCTCTGATCGCTCTTTATCTCATCTAGGTATGATTGATAAGCTCGTAATGCTTTTGTGTAATCATCTTTTGTTGCATGTCCATTCGTAAACATTTTCCTCGTTGTCCCCAAAGAGTCGGAATTTCCATTCGATAATGCAATCATAAAGTGTTTCATAGCCCTATCCATATTGCCTGCATCCGCCTCCTTACACCCAATAATGAATCTTGCATTAGTATCCCCTCCCATAGCTGCTAGCTCATAGTAATACCTAGCCTTCTTTTTATCAACCTCCACACGTTTACCATTGTCATATGAATAAGCAATGAAAAAATACGATGCGGCATATCCAAGTTCTCCTGCCCTGTGCCATGATTCTAATGCCTTGGTATTATCTTGCGGAAAATCATATCTACCATCAGAATAGAAACAACCCATCATATGAATTGCCATAGCATCTCCGGCCTCCACTCGTTGCTTCATCCTTTTCAAGTTCTCCTTGTCTGTGGCAGATTTCGGGGTTCTACAAAAGTGACAAGTATCAGCAACTACATTGCCTTCATTATCATAAACAGGTGCATAAGCACATCCGCCGCAAATAATTTTCCCACAGCATGACTGGTATCTTCTCCCCGATATAAGTGATGGCATTCGTAGGAAGCAGATTGGACAATCTTCCTCTTTTGATGGTAGCTGGAATAACTTATCCTCATATAACTCGGCAGCACGCCTCTTACACTCCTTCTTATGTTGAGGACGGTGAGCAGTTTGACATTCTCGATTGCAATATTTTACCAATTTACATGCCGTACACGCCTTTAGAGTACTAGAACTCTCCTCACCCTTGCCACAATTGGCACATGTATCAGAAGATACATTATAATTGTTATTATCACCGGCGGTGCTCATACTGTGTCTGGTAGAATGTGTATTGCAATACCCTATCTTGTTCACTCAGGGCCAACTAAAGTATATCTTTGACAGGCTAATCGGTAAACAATGTAACTAATCTGATAATATGATCCCTTTATCGTTTTGTTGGTTACTAACAGAACTATTAGATTGGGTGTTGAGAAAAGTGGCACAAGATGTGTACTTTTTTGTAAAATGATTGCTACTCGGTAACGACACTAGATCATCTCGAGAGAGTACCACTATTCGAAAGATCGTTAAATACTGGTTTACTTGGCTATACTTGGTGTATGAAGTTAATTATTGTGAGAGCAATCGACACAATTCACGGGGCCTTTACGTTACTCGCCTTTTTACGTACGCAAAGCGGGGTTTCTATGGTGGCCTCACGCAAAAATGAACGTAAAGTGACGAGTGTACTATTTCACTCGTCTACACAAATTGGTCGATTCCTATGTAGATTTCGCTGGTGTGACAAATACCCTCAATCATTTTACGTGCAAATTCACGTTAAAAGAACATCTTAGAACAAATCTCATGCACAGAAAAAGGTGAGCTCTCTCTCGGC
>Ga0075437_11867_pt1 | contig 15192 bp, 14 predicted proteins | sample MintriMetagenome_FD_74266 | JGI IMG/M metagenome (GOLD analysis project Ga0075437, IMG submission 74266) | Marine eukaryotic communities from Monterey Bay, USA to study complex ecological interactions - Minidiscus trioculatus and... | ecosystem: Environmental > Aquatic > Marine > Unclassified...
ACCGGATCATTGGCATATCAAAATTGCGGTTGAAGCATTAGAGGCGGGCAAACACGTTTTCGTACAAAAGCCGCTGACGTTGACGCTCGAAGAAAATCAGTTGATTCGTCGTGCCTGTGAAAAGCATAGCGATAAAGCATTTTTAGTAGGAACCCAACAGCGAAGTGACCGAAATAAATTCATGCGTGCTGTGAATATGGTTCAGCAGGGATTGTTGGGCGATATTAAACACGTGACTGTCGGCATCAATGGTTCACCGACAGGCGGTCCATTCCCGGTTGCTGAGGTTCCCGAAGAATTGAATTGGGAATTGTGGCAGGGACAGGCACCCGTCAAAGATTACCGAGAGAAGCGTGGTCATTACCAATTCCGCTGGTGGTACGAATATTCCGGCGGTAAATTTACTGACTGGGGTGCACACCACGTCGATATTGCAATGTGGGCTTTGAATAAGAACGGTGCAAAGCAAGGGCCTTTAGAGATCGACGGTACAAATTGCACGCACCCGGTTGATTACAAAGACGGATATGCGACCGTCGATGACTGCTATAACACCTCTCATGATTTCTCAGTGATTCACAAATTTGACGACGGCATTACCATGGATGTTACCAGTCATGGTGATAATGGAATTACTTTTGAGGGCTCCAAAGGTCGTATCTTCGTTAACCGGGGTAAAATCGTTGGAAAGCCAATCGAAGAGAATTGGGACAAGGACGTGTACACAAATGAAGCAGTAACCGCGTTGTACAAAGGCAAGCCGCACGAAGGACATAAAAATAATTTTTATCGCTGTATTCGTGAGGGTGGATTGACTGTTTCTGATCCATTCAGTCATGTGCAAGCGATGTCAGTTTGCCACCTCAGTAGTATCGCTGCTCGGTTGAAGCGAAAAATTAAATGGGATCCCGTTACTGAACAAATTGTTGGAGACGATCAGGCTGCGGCTTTCCAGGCACGGAAAAGACGGGAAGGTTATGACATCCTAAAAGTTTGATAATTGATCTATCAGGCATTTAATTTTTAAAACCACTTGGTTCCACCAAGTGGTTTTTTATTTGGATATTGGTTAGCAAATTGAGTCTGATCGCTGAATGCCATGCAAGACAAGAGTTTTGTCTAACCGGCGTCTAAACCCAATGTTTGTCTCCGTCTAAAATTTGTATAGAGCGGACTGTTTCCACCACCTGGTAAAATGGTGGGTAGAGCGGGCACAGGATACTCTGATGCTATTGAAGCCAAGAGTTGATTAAAAACTAAAGGCAATAATTGAAAAAAGCCAGCCAAGGAGGAAGGCCAAGAACCCCTGCTCTTGAAGGGTGCGGAATTGCTGTTTTTTATTTTTCGAACTCATCGTTACCTCGCTATGTACTCCACTGTGCGGTCGCGTCGTCGTAGACGTTGAACTCTGCTTTTAAATAGTAGGACTGAAGGTTGTTAGGATTTGAAAAATTTTCCCGAATGGTCCAGCCGACGCTGGGGAATGGTACCTGATATCAGTGCTGGACTGGAAATATCGTCCCCATTAGTGCGGTTTGGGGATTGTCTTTGATCAGGTCGATCATTTTGATGTTGGTATTGGATGAATCCTTCCCCATTGAATGATAAATAACAAAACGTTGTGCGAGCTTACCTTGTTTCTCTAAAAAAAGGAGGCTTGCTATCGCCGACTGCTAGCTTGCCTCCGGGTGTTATCTAAGTTCCCCGTGGAAGTTAGCTAAGCTGAATTGCTGTTCGCAATCTTTCAATAGTTGATTACGATTTCGTAATTATTCTCTACCATTTATTGAATTGATTTTATCTCTGCTTGTTTTACCTCCAGTAAACGTGTTGTTTGAAATTCCACGGTTTAGGTGTAAAGATGAAACACGTCCGAGTTATATTCTGTATCGGATTTGCCTGCATTTGTTTAGTTGCAAACGGATGTTGGGCGGATCGAGCGAAGACTGAGTTACAGGAAGGGCTTAAGTCATCCAATGAGGGAGATTATCAGAATGCGATTATCAGTTTTACAAACGTGATTCGTTCAGAGCCTGGGATGGCAGAGGCTTATTACTATCGAGGACTCGCGCGTTATCAGATTGGTTTACATGAAGAGGCGATTGCGGATTATTCGAAGGCAATTCTGATCCGGCCAGTCTTTCCAGAGGCGTTCTTGAATCGTGGCCTGGCGCGTCATCGACTAGGCGACTACCAAGCTGCTATTGAAGATATGGAGCAGGCAATTCAGTTAAATCCACGAGACGGAAATATCTATCTTAGCCGTGATAAGGTAGAAGCTGATAGTCGAGAGGTTAGAATTGGTCCGGAACCGAAGCTGAATTAGCACTCTCGGTTCTTTTTTCTATTGGAGACGGATTGAATTATATCAACAGTAAGTAATTAAAGCATAGTGAGAAGGTCGTAATGAATTTAGATATGTTGTCTGGCAAATTTGAGGACGTTGTCTGTTGTTGGTTTCTGGCGTTAATCATCATCTTGGTGTTCAAACCGGAGCGCATTTCAAATTCATTCTTATTTAGGCTGTCGATTGGGCTTTTTATTACTCAATACTTACTGGGCGCGGCTCTTTCGCTTTTACCTACTGTTTTTAGCGGATTGCGTAATGGGAGCTCCTTCTCGAGACTAAATGGAATGTCAACATGGCTTCCGATTTATCAATTTGTTGATATTGGAAAAGGATTGGCGGATGCGTTGGGGATTTTGGCTTTATTCGGCAGTTTGGGCATCCGTGGAGCACTCCCAAAGAAAGTAAAGCCAGTTGGTCCCCCAAAAAAACACCCCCTTGATGATTGAAAAGGCTTAATTATTTCTTTACCTTTTCACCCTCTGATTTTCAACGAGGGTTCAACATGGACTGCTCAAACCTGAGTAAACAGGTTAAACTATTGGTATCAAAAGTTTGTTCGAAACGTTGTTGTGAGAATACAGCGACAAATTTCCATTGAGACAAAATGATTATTTCATCTAAAACAATCGACGGTCGTCCGCATCGATGCCATCTTTGTAAGTCTGACGTATCGGTACTCCATTTGCAGTCCGATGGCGATACTCCATGTCCGAATTGCGGGGAAGTGCAAGCGTTTGGCGAGGACATGATCACTACGGTTAGAGAAATTGATTCTGACGGAATTGAAAGTCTGTTAAAAATCGAGGACGCAGAATTTCCGCGTAAGCTGTTACTGGACTTCTCTCGGGTCAACACAATTAATTCCGGCACGATTTCCAATTTGGTCAAACTGCAAAAGGCCCAGGACGCTCGCACGGGTAAGGTCGTTTTTTGCAAAGTTGAACCGATCGTTTGCGAGGTGTTTCAATTGATGCATCTTGATACAGTTTTTAAAATCTGCGGTGATGAAGCCGAGGGTATGTCGTTATTGGTTTGATGGCAATTTAATTCAAGTTCAATCAGCCAGATCTTTTTGAAAAACGAGAAACAGTCTTTCTTCAGGATTACCGCAGAGCGAGTACCTCTTTTGGTCATTGGGGGAATTCTTGAAAACGAACTTGCGTCACCTATCTGCCGTTAATGTGAGAGACATGGGAGTGCTCGCACTTTCGTTGGTTATCATTTTCGGTCTCCTGTTGTTTGAACGAGTCAATTTTCCTTATGGAAATGACGTTATCAGTAACGAGAGCCTGGCGCGGCTTCAGGGCTTGTCCGATCTCAAGTCGGTTCCGAATTCAAATTCCGATCAAGCGATCCTGATCACGGGGCATCGTGGTTCTGGTGTCGCAGGCAACATCATGATTGATGGTGACCTCGAGGAAACAATAATTGGGAATACTAGGCGGGGTATTCTGCGCGCCGTGAAAGCCAATATCGATTTTATTGAAATTGATCTTCGAGCGTTTGCTGGTGGGGAGAATGATCTGGTGTTGTATCACGACTCGAATCTGGGGAAGTTAGTTCTTCCGAGTAATCTTGTTGCCTCGGGTGCTCGTGAAATGGAAGATCTGTGGCTCAGCGAAATAAAGGATTCTCGTTACCGAACTTCGGATTTAGTTAATGGTGAAGCGGATCGGATTGTCTTGTTCTCTGAGTTTTTAGAGCTGGCTTCTGGTTCCAAACAAAATATCATTCTGGATTTGAAGTTTTCCGATCGATTTAACGAAGCTGAGGTGATTGCTTCATTTGAAAAGATACTGGATCAATTGAACAAGCATTCCTCGGCGTACAAATCGGTGACAATTTTTGGCGATTTTCAAGTGCTCCGTCAGTGGATTGCTTTCGTTCGCACTCGAGATAGAAGAGACGATTTCGACGGTAGAGCCGCTCGTTTAGGTTACACAGTTTTGGCAAAGCATAACCAAAATCGGTTTGATATTTTGTTTCGACCATCGCAGATATTTGAAAGGTGGTCGCAACTTCAGATGCCCGGTTCTGAGGCTCCAATCCTTGTACTTCCAGTCAATTTTGCGAGCGGACCAATGTTGAGCCGAGCGGATGAAAAAGGCGTTGATGTTTGGGTGTATGGCACCGAAGATCCTAGAGATTGGCGAATGCTCGAGGAGCGGGGTGTTGGCGGATTTATACTCGATGATCCGGCGGCCTATTCGAAGTAGGTACTGCCCCTCTTGTACGATTTCCATTGGTAATGCTTCGTTTGCTCAATCTTCTTGAGCAGGGCAACACCTAAACCATCATGCTTAACCATCGTTCCCACACCATCTAACTGCATTGCCTAGAGGCTCTGAATCTTGATTAGTTCGGCTGGATTGGTGTTGCTACCTCCGTATCCGGTTTCCACGATTAGGGCGATTGTTTCAAGCGGTCAGTGTTAATTGCACCGATAAAGGCTGGGGAAAGAAAAGTTTCCCGAAGATATATGGTGGATAATTCCCAACTATCGCTCCGCAACCGAAAAATGTAGTTTAATTTTGAATCGAATTCGGGAAAATCCATTCCTGAGCGCTTCTGAATTTGTAATGCCCTCGGATAAAAAATCGATGGCACCGGATAGAGATCATTTTGCTTTAAACGAAGACGTGCTTTTGATTTGTGAGTGAATCGGCGAAACTCCGACGGATCTCTGTGAAACTCCAATTCAAGCAACGCCGATTTGGGCGCGTACAAAACAATTCCTCAAAGCGATTGTTTTGATACGCGTCCAACTAGGCGTCTATATATCTTGATTCCGTTTATTCCTGAGTCCCATATCTGAAGTTGGGTCATCGGCATTTTAACGCCGGAGGAATTCTGTTTGGCGAGAAACATCTCACTCGCCGGAGGCATCGGATTTCTGTTTGGTTCAGACGTCCTTTTCGACGCAATCGGTGGTTGGTTTGGAACAGATTCCGCAGGTGGTTTCCCCGTCCTCGTTGGTTTGATTAGCTAATCCGCCGCAAGAGCCAGTGATTGGCTTTTTGGCAAAAATTGCTCCTACCGACATCGAGAGAATCACCAATCCAAAAATGACGGCTGCCCCGATAAATACTGGCAGGATCTGTTGGACGATCGTGGGTGCGTCGCTCGGCGTGGGGGCAGATAGCAGCGGGAAAGATTTTGAAGTGTGTTCCGTCAACTGGTCACCAAAGTCCGACTCGCGTTCGACCAGTAGGCAATCGGCTCCTAGCTCCTTACACAAGTCCAGTCCCTTGTCTCTGCCCATGACCATTATTGCTGTTGCCAATGCATCTGCGGTCATGCAGTCTTTGAATATAATGCAGGCTGAAGCAAGGGTATGTTTCACCGGTCGACAGGTCTGTGGGTCGATTGTGTGGGAGTACCGCTGCCCATCGACTTCATGAAAATTCCGGTAGTCACCTGAGGTGGCCATGGCTTGATTGGAAATCTCGGCGATATTAGACAAACTCACGCCAGCATCGGTTGGTCGTTCAACACCGATCCTCCACTTACCTCCAGAGAAGCGTTGGCCACGCGTAAAGACCTCGCCGCCAACTTCCACGAGAAAGTTCCGACAACCGAGGTTATCGAGTGCTGCAGCTACCTGGTCGACTGCATAACCTTTGGCGATAGCAGAAAGGTCGATTTCAGCATCGCTAATGCTTTTTCGAATTGCTGGAGGGTCAAGTTGAACCTCGAGATTTTGATAGCCAATCGTGTCTTTAATGGCGTCGGATTGCGAAACGGTCGGGATTTCAAAATTTGAATTCTTAGGTCCAAAATCCCATAAATTAACTGCTGGTCCAACCGTTATGTCGAACGCTCCGTCAGTAAGTTTGCTAATTTCGATCGCTCTAGCGACAACCGCGGCGGTTTTTGGATCGACTGCCTGAAACTCGGTTGATGAACTTCGGTTGAAGCGACTAACATCTGAGTCAGGCTGATAGGTCGACATCAATTGATTGACATTCTCTAGAACCTCGGAAACGCGCTCCTGAAGGTCGGTTGGCGAGACAGATTCGGGGTGGTCCGCGATGGAAACTTTATACGCAATCGGCCCCATCGTTTTGCCAAAGATATCAAAGGGAACAGTAACGTCGCTTTCCTGGGCGAACATGAGACCAGCAAATAAAGAAACCGAGCAAATCAGAAATAGGCTAAGGCCGTGTCGCGATTGCAAGTAGAGATTCCGTGGTTTCATTTTCGATTTCTCGTCGGTAACCCAGAGCTTAGTTGCCATGGACAGGTTCGCCACTGCCTGCACAGGCGACAAACCATTCCATCAAGCCGCTTTATTTGTCGGCTTGCTTGGCTGCTTCGATTGCTTTTGTATCGAGACGGGCTCCGTTAAATAGCCCCTGCTTGATAATTTGGTCAATGGTCATGGTTTGCTGAGCAACCTTCACAAATGATTTTTCAAAATCCTTACCAGCTAATTTCTCAAAATCATAAACAGCGCCTTTGTCCTTGCCAACCGATTCAGGATCCTTTGCCTTGGCCGCTTCATCGATGGCGGTTGCCTCAGCAAATTTCTTGGAGAGGCCGAGCCCTTTCATTTCCAGATAAATGCGTTCAGCGAAGGGGGTTCGAATCTTTCGATCGTCGCTGTCAGGGTGACAGGTTTTGCAAGAAAACGACTTCAACATGTATTTTTCTTTAAGCACATCCTGAAAGATGTCATGGGCATTAACAGTCTGGGTACCACCGACGAACAAAACAAATAAAACGGTAGTGATGGACAATCTTACGAACATGAATAATATCCCCGGGTTAGGCAGGTTTGAGCCAATGAACACAGTACGCCGAAGTGGCGCACCCTTATTGTAACATCTCGGCACGAGAAGCAAATTCAGTTGAGCACTAGCTGGAAAATGCAGTCATTTGCTGGGCCGATACTGTTTAGAAGTCTCGTCCAAGCGATAAAAATTCAACAATCAAGGTTCAAACAGTTTAACCGAGGAGGTATTAGCCACCAAAGTCGTCGAAGGAGATGTTCTCGGGTTCGACACCGAAATCATCACACATCTTCATGACGCAGTTATTCATCATCGGCGGGCCGCAGAAGTAAAATTCGATATCTTCCGGAGCTTCATGATCCTTGAGGTAATTGTCGATCACAACTTGATGAATGAATCCCGTATAGCCCGTCCAATTATCTTCAGGAAGCGGTTCCGAGAGCGCCAAATTGAACTGGAAGTTAGGAAACTCCTCTTCGAGTGCTCGGAATTCATCGATGTAAAACAGTTCGCGTAGACTTCGACCACCGTACCAGTAAGAAACCTTACGGCCGGTTTTGAGATTTTTGAACAGCTCAAAAATATGACTTCGCAGCGGCGCCATCCCGGCACCACCACCAACGTAGAGCATCTCTGACTCGGTTTCCTTGATGAAGAATTCACCGTAGGGGCCTGAGATGGTAACTTTGTCGCCTGGCTTTAGGTTGAAAATGAATGACGACATTTTCCCAGGCGGTACGTTGTCCAATCTTGGGGGCGGAGAAGCAACGCGAACGTTGAGCATAATGATGCCTTTTTCTCCCGGATAGTTCGCCATCGAGTACGCGCGGATTACTTCTTCGTCCACTTCTGACTTGTATCGCCAAACGTCATACTTGTCCCAATCCGAGTGGTATTCATCTTCGATGTCAAAATCTTTGTATTCGACGACGTGAGGTGGTGCTTCAATTTGAATGTACCCACCCGCCTTGAAATCGACGTCCTCGCCCTCAGGCAGTTCAAGGACTAATTCCTTAATGAAGGTTGCTACGTTGTGGTTTGAGCGTACGGTGCATTCCCACTTTTTCGTATCGAACGCCTCATCAGGCACCTCAACGACCATATCTTGCTTGACAGCAACCTGACACGAGAGGCGACAGCCTTCACGGGCCTCTCGCTTACTAATGTGCCCTGTTTCAGTCGGCAGGATATCTCCGCCGCCGGAGAGAACCTTGACTTCGCATTGAGCACAGGTTCCACCGCCTCCGCAGGCTGAGGAAACAAAGATTCCTTCTTCTGCGAGGGCACTCATTAATTTTCCGCCAGCAGGAACGCTAATTTCCTTCTGATCGTTGACAAGAATCTTGATGTTTCCACTTGAAACCAAAAAGCTCTTCGCCAGCAGAATCAATCCTACCAAAGCGAGAACAACAACGGTAAAGGTGGCAACGCCGAATATAATTTCCATAGCAACAGTTCAAATTCTTAAGATGAAAAGTAAGCAGATGTTGGGACGTGACAGTCCGACGACTTCAAAGTATTCAATCAGATTCCAAGGAACGCTTGGAATCCTAAAGCCATAAGGCCAACGATGATGAACGTAATACCTAACCCGCGAAGCCCGTGGGGAATATCACTGTATTTCAATTTCTCTCGGATGCCGGCGAGGCCGATAATGGCCAGCGCCCAGCCAAACCCGCCGCCAACGCCAAACACAACGCTCTCGACGAAAGCGTAATCTCGTTGCTGCATGAAGAGGGTTCCCCCCAGAATCGCACAGTTAACTGTGATCAATGGCAGAAAGATGCCAAGCGTGTTGTAAAGCGAGGGGAAAAATTTATCGAGAGTCATTTCAAGAATCTGAACCATCGCCGCGATCACACCGATGAAACAAATCAGACTTAAAAACTCCAAATTGTATTTGGGGAGAAAGAGCGAACCTTCTTTGAGGAAAAGATTCAAAATCAATTGGTTGACCGGCACAGTGATCGCCTGGACGACGATGACAGCGATTCCTAAGCCAATTGCGGTTTTGACATTCTTGGAAACTGCGAGAAACGTGCACATTCCCAGAAAGTAGGCGAGTGCAAGATTGTCGACGAAAGCCGACCGCAGGAATAGTTCAATGAGATCTGTCATGGTTATGCTTCCTCCACCTGTTCTGGCTTCCAGGTTCTAAGCACCCAGATGAATATGCCGATAATGAAAAATGCACTTGGTGAAAGTAGCATTAAACCATTGGGCTCGTACCAACCGCCTGCAGATTGCTTTGTGAAAACTGTGAATCCAAAGAGGGTTCCACTTCCAAACAACTCTCGAAAGAAACCAACGACCATCAGAATAATGCTGTATCCGAGTCCGTTTCCAATTCCATCGAAGAAACTGTCTGAAACAGAGTTCTTCATGGCAAAGCCTTCGGCGCGTCCCATCACGATGCAGTTCGTAATAATGAGGCCGACGAATACCGAAAGTTCCTTACTCAGTTGGAATGCATACGCTTTGAGGACTTGGTCCACCAAAATTACAAAGGACGCAATGATCGTCATTTGAACAATGATTCGAATGCTGCTTGGAATCCTGTCTTTGATTAAAGAGACGGCAGCACTTGAGCAGGCAGTAACTGCAATTACCGCAAACGACATCGTCAGGGATGTAGACAGTTTGGTGGTAACCGCTAGAGCGGAGCAGATTCCAAGAATTTGCAGTGCAATTGGATTGTTGTTGAAGATCGGGTCAAGCACCAGATCCTTAGCAGATGTTTTACTTGACATTGTTACCTCCGGCAGCTTCCGTTTTGATTTGGCTGCTGTCCTGTTTTTTCATTTCGTTTATGTAGGGGCCGAATCCTTTGTCACCCATCCAAAAGTCGATCATGTTGGTTACGCCATTGGACGTGATCGTTGCACCCGAGAGGGCATCGACGCCATACGCGTTACCGGCTTTGTTGCCCTTAATCACAGCCAACTTGACCTCACCGTCGTCGTAGATTTTTTTATCTTTCCAAAGCGCTTTCCAATCGGGGTTTTGAACCTCGCCTCCAAGACCAGGTGTCTCAGCCTGTTGGTAGAACGTAAGGCCCACAACGGTTTGGAAATCTGGCTTGACTGCGAGATAGCCCTGCATCAATGACCAAAGACCGTTTCCACGGACTGGAAAGACGTACAGTTCAGGTTCCCCAGCGGAGGACTTCATGATGAAAACCTCTGAAAACTTTTCGCGACTTTTGATTCCGCAGACATCCGTCTTTTTGTCCAGTTTTTCACTAAGGCCTTTGTCAGGATTTAGTTTGGATGCCCAGAGTTGGTCGTACTCTTCGCCAAGATTAACTTCTTTGTCCTTGGCCTTGTTCATGGCCGCTTGGCAATCTGCTTCGGCGTCTTGGCCTGTGTCGAGGTCAATGATTTCTACATCGAACCGACTTTCAAAAACCTTTTTGATGCCGCCACTTTCTTCGATTTCTTCAGGAGTGAAACCACTCACCTGAAGAATGTTATTGCGACGGTCCTTCTGGGCGTTTTCAAGCTGCAAAGGTCGCAGCGTCACCGAGGCTGCCGAAACAACGAAGGCACAAAACAAGCAGAGAACTGTCGCAACGAGAAAGGTGTTCGGTAGTGAATCCTTGTTAAGCGGCATAACGAGCGGCCCTCCTCTTAATGTTTAGCTGAACCACACACCAGTCAATAAACGGTGCGAAGACGTTGGCGAATAAAATTGCCAGCATGATTCCCTCGGGGAATGCAGGGTTAATTGATCGAACTAAGACGGTCATGAAACCAATCAAAGCTCCGTAGACCCACTTGCCTTGGCGTGTCATCGAGGCGGAAACCGGATCGGTCGACATGAAGACGGTTCCGAAGGCGAATCCACCAATAACCATATGCCACCACGGCAGGATATTAGAAACTTCGCCCCAAGATTCGGTCGTTGGGAGTAGCCAGAGCAAGAACGAGAATCCACTCATTCCTAAGACTACGCCAGACATGATCCGCCATGAGCCGATTTTGGTGAATATCAAAAAGGCCGCACCGATCAGACAGGCCAGTGTAGAAGTTTCGCCCATCGAACCGTGGATGTTGCCGATGAAAAATTGAAACCACGATGAATTCATGTTCGTGACGGTTTCTCCGATCGTGGCAGCGCCTGGTAACGCCACTTCGCCAAGAACCGTTGCACCGGAATAGCCATCGACGGCGGTCCAGACTGAGTCGCCACTGATTTTTAACGGATAAGCGAAGTAAAGGAACGCCCGGCCCGTGAGTGCGGGGTTCAAAAAGTTTCGGCCAGTTCCGCCGAATATTTCCTTACCCACGATCACACCGAACGCAATGCCAACAGCGACTTGCCAGAGTGGAATGGTTGGAGGAAGCGTGAGTGGGAATAGCATTCCCGTGACCAAAAATCCTTCGTTAATTTCGTGCTTTCTGATCACGCTGAAGATGACTTCGCAATTACCGCCAACCGCCATGCAGACGATGTAGACAGGTAGAAAGTAGAGAGCACCATGAAGCGTGCAGCCAAGCAGGCTGCCGAAGCTCAGAAACGACCCGGGCGAACTGCACGTGTTGTTCGAATCTAGAATTCCAAACCATTGGAGAACATCGAAACGCCAGTTGCCGCTCCAGATGGCATCGAACAGTGTCGCACTGGTTGGAACTACCTGGCCTTCGGAGATTAAAAGTTGAGCTTGGTATCCGGTATTGTACATCGCCATGAAAATACAGGGGATCAAAGCGACGATGACCATTGTCATCATCCTCTTCAAATCGATGGCGTCCCGAACCTGAGTTTGTCCGTGGGTAACTTCCCCTGGAGTGTAGAGGAAAGTGTCGTTCGCTTCATAAAGCGGGTAAAGCTTTTCCAGCTTCCCACCTTTGTGAAACAGTGGTTCGACCTTGTCTAGTAATTTTCTCAACATCGTGCGTCTATCCCTCTTTCTCGATAAGGGTCAGGTTCTCACGCAAAACAGAACCATATTCATACTTGCCAGGACAAACGAAGGTGCAAAGTGCGAGGTCTTCTTCGTCCAACTCTAAACATCCCAACTGTTGTGATTCTTCTGTGTCGCCGCTTAGCAAAGCTCGGAGCAACTGGGTGGGTAAAATGTCCAACGGCATCACCCGTTCGTAGGCACCTACAGGTACCATCGCGCGTTTGCTGCCACCGGTGCTCGTCGTAAACGGAAACAATTTGCCTTTTAACCAAGAGCCGCCGTAAATATTGGTGACCGAAAACTTGTCAAAACCAGGTTTCTGCCAGCCGAGAAACTCCCGGTGGTTACCCTCTTCGAGAATAGAAATTTGGTTATGGAATCTGCCCAAGTAGTTTTTTGATGGCTCTGATGCCCGGCCCGATAAAACCGAACCGGAAACAACGCGAGAGTTGTCGAGTTCGGGGGTTGAGGCCGAAATGCAATCGTCAAGACACGCACCGAGTCTGACTTTGTACAAGCCCGGTGAGGAAGTTCGCGGTCCACCAATGGCGACGACTCTCTCAGTCATCAATTGCCCGGTTGTAAACAGATGGCCGATTGCGATCACGTCTTGATAGCCGATTTGCCAAACAGTTTTGTTTTCGCTAACTGGATCCACCAAATGAATGTGGGTACCAGCCAATCCCGCAGGATGGGGGCCTTTGAACTGTTTAAATTCAACGTCCGGTATTTCACTGCCGGGAACCCGCGAATCGTCGCGGGTGCAAACGTAGGTTTTTCCAAGGGTGAGTTGGTTGATGATCGTCAAACCACTCACGAATAATTCGGCGTTGTCAGCAATGACCAGTTCGGGTTCAGCCGAAAGTGGATTCGTGTCAGTCGCTGTCACGAAAATCGAATGAGCTTCGCTGCCCAACGCAGGTGTCCGACTGAACGGCCGTGTCCGGAACGACTGCCACATCCCAGAGTCGACTAATTGTTTCTCGATTGCCTCTTTGGGGATAGATTGAAGATCCTGAAAGCTTTCAAAAATCTCCTGATCGTCGCCGTCGAGGTCGATTTCGATCGACTCGAATTTCCTTTTCGCACCACGATTGATCGCCTTGACGGTGCCACACCCAGGGGAGGTGAAAATAACCCCTGGTGTTTTCTTGTCGGCGAAAACTGGTTGCCCAAGTTTCACTCGATCTCCAACAGACACCAGCATCGTTGGTCTCATCCCGACGTAGTCGTCAGCAATGATTCCAACCGATTTAACGTCTGCACTACCGCCAATGTCTTGGACTGGCTTTCCCTCAATTGGAAGATCCAATCCGTTTTTGATTTGATAAACCATTATTTTGCTTTGCACGCGTGAAGTCACTGCAGATTTAAAACCTGCAAAATTAAGTTGCCGCGAGAATTATGACATCGTGAAATTTTTCACAGGGTTTTCCCGTAAAAAAACCTACTACAAGAACCATTTACTGCACTTGAAGTTAACAGGAACTCGTGGCTTTTTCGCGATAATCAACAGTAAGAACAAAATGGTATTGAAATTACGAAAAACCGCAATCGCAGAATCGCTCAATTTGCCTTTAAATTTTGATAGTGAAGAACGATTTGGTAAATCCCAAACTGAAATATCGCCACATCGTAAGGCCCTCTATCGGCCTCCTGCCGAAGAGTGAATTCCATTGGTCGTTTAAACAGCAATGATGGAGCTTTTTCTGCCAAAGGCGGGTTTTAGCGTGGGTCATCTTTCCGCACGCTGACGGATGGTTATCGGTTTTAAAATAGGGGCATTAGCAGGTTTTGGGTGGTTGCGAAAACGTGCATTTTGTTACTGAGCAATGGCGTTTTTCCAATAACGGCGGTCGTTTCCTTGATTTTACGGTTATTCGGTTTTCAACGGGGTTCGGCAAATCAAGGGCAGGGCAGTCGACTTTAAATAAAGAGGCTGGTTTCGGGTCGGGATCTGTTTTAAGAGGGGTAATATTCCGAGATTGCATTGTAGTGAACAAATGTATAAAATTTGGCGATCATTCAAGGAGCAGGAAATGTTGCAAGAGAAGTTAACGAAGCGTCAGCAAACCATTTTTGATTACATACGAAACTGTATTGAGGAGCGTGGTTACGGGCCAACGATCCGAGATATTGCCGAAGAAATGGGGTTCCGATCTCCTAACGGTGTCATCTGCCACCTCACGGCTCTTCAGAAAAAGGGTTTGATCAATCGAACGAACAATCAATCGCGCTCCATCGTGTTGACGGACGAAGTCAACGAAGAGTTGAAGGGATTGCCGCTTGCCGGTCGGGTCGCCGCGGGTTCATTGATGGAAGCTGTGGAGCAAACAGAGCGGATTGATGTCGGATCAATGTGGCCGAAGAAGGGGACGTATGTCCTCGAAGTTGAGGGCGATTCAATGATCGATGCTCAGATAGCTCCGGGAGACTATGTGATTGTGAAACGTCGGCAGACGGCAAATAAAGGTGATATCGTCGTCGCACGCACGTCCGAGGGCGATGCAACGCTCAAGTACTGGTTTCCCGAAAAGAATCGGGTTCGCTTGCAGCCTGCCAACAAAACGATGAAACCGATCTATTCGCGTGATGTCAAAGTCATTGGTGTCGTTATTGGCGTCGTCCGCAATCTTCGCTAGGTTCCAATTCAGATCGAAACAAATCAAAGTCTAGGATTCCCTGATTGTTGTTTTAAACTCAGGCCGATTGAGATTGCGAGGTCGATTTTGGCCGATAGAACCACAACAGTGCTGCCGCAATGATTGAGGCGACGGCTCCAACGAGAATCGGATATTGCGGAGAGAGTCCGGCTAAGATGCCTCCGCAGAAGCAGAGCAGGGCAGATCCGAGAACGCGCACTGAATGTGAGACCCCAAGCATACGGCCTTGAGCATCGGCAGGTGCGGTATCGGAGAGCAAGGCCGACATGTTGGTGGTTGCGAGAGCCATCGCCGCTCCAACGCAGGGCAAAATCAAGCACAGCCACCACCATTGGTTGGGCAGGATTTCGAGAATCAGTAAACCGGACAGAGCAACGGCGCAAACCGCCGTAATAGCTCTTGGCGTTCTGCCTTTACCTACTGGTTTCACAAGTAACCACTGGGTCATCACCATAGAAACGCTGGTATAGGAAAGCAGCCAGCCGACGTGCGAGGAGGTAAATTCCCATTTTTGAACGAAGTAGACGGGATTGAATT
>Ga0075437_13495_pt1 | contig 15192 bp, 13 predicted proteins | sample MintriMetagenome_FD_74266 | JGI IMG/M metagenome (GOLD analysis project Ga0075437, IMG submission 74266) | Marine eukaryotic communities from Monterey Bay, USA to study complex ecological interactions - Minidiscus trioculatus and... | ecosystem: Environmental > Aquatic > Marine > Unclassified...
AACGAGGAAGAGAAGTCTCCGAGGATGACGAGTCGGATAGGAATGATTTCAAGCTTGTCATCGATTGTGCTCACGATAAAGTCAAAGATGAACACACACCACTTAGTGATCAGCCAGAAGTTCATTCAGCAATCAAAGAACAACTAGATGAGTTAAACAAACAACATCCCATCGAACACAGTCGTAAAGATGACAAGGCTGTTCTCATGTACCTTCGTCGTACCCTTGGACGTAATGGCAGGAGTGTATGGGGAGTATCTTTGTGGCAGCTAGCATTAGCTATTGCAGCAGGATTAGAAGATGGTTGCATTACAAAAGATACCGAGTTGATAATCATATCAGAGGATGATGTTTTAAGGACGAACGAGCTCAACCCCGGCCTTTCAAGAATAATGTCTCGTATTCGTGCTGGAGGAGTATCAGCATTTATCGAAGCCTCAACACTTCGAGGTACAAGCCGTCGTGTCGTTCATAATATATTGGAAGTTATATGCGAAGAAGCGGATAATACCAAGGTTATCTTGGCTGCTCAAAGCTCGAACTCTAAGGTTATTAGAATGATGAACGCCGAGGAAGAGCACAAGCGTCAACTTGAATTGGCAGATAAGAAGAAGCGATATCACGAGACAGACAATGATATTCGGAGTAAACTGTCTGACTCTTCGTCGGCTCTTTATCAATTGAGTGTATTCCTTTCCATCATTAGCCGTAGACGTCTCAAGCAAGAGTATTATCTCTTCAAGGAAGAATTAGCAGCTGCCAAGGAGTTATCGAAGAAGCGAGTGTTATTGAAAAAGGAAGAATTAGCAGCTGCCAAGGAGTTAGCGAAGAAGCGATGGAACCAGGAGATGTCGATGAAAGGTTATAGGTTAGTTGAGAATAATGATGAAGAGCAGAGGCAGAGACTTTTGGAGGAGGATGTTCGAGCACGGATTGAAAAGTTTAGGAGGGAAAAGAAAGAACGAGAGGAAAGGAAGAATTGAACACGCGCCAGTTTCTGACAGCCTCCTTTATGACACAAATTTTGGGCGCGCAGGTCGCATTATAGGTATCCTTTGGTACTAAATGGTAGTTTGATATAGGTGTTCTGCCTGGGGAGTGAGTTGGGTGTTCTTGTGGAGACTTGGCAAGCCGGAACCCGAATCTATCCTCTAAGGGGGTAGATCCTTGGAAACTCGACTCAAGGTATCCTCCCCTCGATAAGTGACTGAAAAGTATCAGTGACAGATGTTTGGTGTCATCTGAGTCAGGCTTGAGTCAGGGATCGAGCAGAAAGGAGAGGAAATCATGAGCTCATTTTCCAGAAGGAAGCACAAGTCAACAAGCAAGTCAACCAACCTATTAGGATATACAACTTACTTGTATAGACTAACCTTAAGTTTTTAAATCATTATTTACTACTTTCATCATGCCTAATAAAACAGATGAAGCCACAAGTAACAAGGAGGCAGTAACCACCATCCTCCTCAAGGCGAAGAACTTACCATCAAACACAACCCTCCCCAAAAATCGAGCTGACAATTGGAAAGATCAACAATCAACACACCACTTCAAAAATTGGTCTGGCTTGGAGGGAGAGCTGACAAGCTTAATTAGTAAGTCAGAAGACTCGGAGTACCCACTAAGGCTCGTCCGAGAAAACCCCGACTTGACCATCATCTCACTCGCATCTGGATTCGAGCAGACACTAGTATTTGCCCACAACGTCAAAAAGGTAGACGATAAGCACTACGCATTATCAGGCTTAAATCAACAAGCAACAATCAGTGAATTACTCACCACCAGATTATTCAACACAAGCACCAAACAAGCAGTGAAGGTACCATCACCCGATGATATCTTTACAAAAATCAACGAAAATCCACTTATCTACTTGGAAGATATAACCACCAAATCTGATGAGCTAGTCGTAACAAACTCAATCATCGTCTCACCATACCAACTAAACCTCATCATCAAGGCAGGAGCTCTAAATGGAGCGAGCCTAATAGACATCTCCAAATCCCTATGGCGTGAACTAGTCAACCAAAGCACGACTGAACATACCAATTGGAGGGAGAATCAACGCCGTAAACAAGAAGAAGGAGTAGATGAGGATAGCATGGAGATTGATGAACACACGACAGAAGACGACTTCTTCCAAAAGAAATCGATCCAACGTTTAGCACCAATTGCCTTAACGTTCTCGATTTGGTCAACGTGTGGAAAGAAAGAGAATGGTCTCAAGCCATGCACAAGTGAGGACTTGGTTAGTGCTCAAGTACAACTGAACAGACTCTTATCACAAGAGTATCCTGAAAAGCTTCAAGAGAAGGAAGTGGCCACAGGTCAACCCAAGCCCAACGAGACGACCACAACCATTCCATTCACCCCAGGCACTTCTAAGAAGACCCCCACAACCACCACAGGAGCTCCACTTGGCTCAACAACCACTCCTACCAAGACCAGGACCACCACTAACTCAACAGGAGCGACTCCAATGTTACATCGCCTAAATATGGGTAACTCGGGTCAATTCGCGTTCGGAGGAGCGACAGACAACATAACCCAACTAGGGTCATCAACTAGTCAAGGTCATCACGACCCACAAGTCATTACCCAACAACTACTACTCCAAAACCAAGAATCTCAAAACAAACTCATCTCAACACTTGCACAAGTGGCAGAAGGAATGCAAAACAACTTCGCAGGATCTTCCAAACCCAAGATACCAGATGTGATTCGTCAGATGATCTGCAATGCATCCACAGTAGATGGGGAGAACCCTGGCGAATTACAACCATTTGTTACTGATATGTTCTCAGCTAAACAAGAATCTTGGTTAGTAATCCATACAGCGATTAAAGCGGGAGGAGTAGAAGCCAATCCAAGTACTAACCTTGTACACGCCCTCCAAAAGGGCGAACTGTCTTCATATTCCGATGCAGCACCCTTCTCATCATTCAACATCGGCCCAATGAGTACCAAAGCAATGAAGAATCAAGTCGAGAAGAAGAATCTCAAGGAGATGGCAATCGACTACAACACTCCACTCTCAGAGAAGGATAAGGAGACCTTGTTCGGCAACGCCCTAACTGTAGCGAGAACCATCCCTCAACTCAAATTCAAGATGCAAGCTTTCTCAATATTGGGAGCTAAATACTTCGGCCAACTCTCCATCATCGCAGCAGAGCTGGAGTCGATATTCGAGTGGATTGGTGAGGACGAAACAAAACTATCAAAGCACCAAGCTCAAAACAACCCTCTACTCACCCCTATGTTAGAGTATTGCATCAACGATAAGGTCAACCAATTCCTACAAGAAGCTCAGTTTGGAGTCCCCTCCATCGGCAGCATTGACACCTCCAACATCCGAACTTTGGTAGGAGGAGGACTTTCCCAACCATCCTTGCCACCCTTCGTAACAGTCCATCTCGAAAAGAAGAAGAGAGATAGAGTAAATGATAAGGATGAGGACGATTACAACAACGATCAAAGAAAGAAGAGAAACGTCAGGAATGAGAAGCAAGTCTCTAATTTGAAGATGGCTGCTGGCAAGTACAAGAAGGTCATCACACCCTACATGAGAGATCACCCTCCCCCCATGTTCAACGGAGAGTGCCAAGAGTGTATGGGATACCACTGCAAGGGATTCTGCGTCTCGGACTGCATCAGAGCCGCATCACACAATACACCCCGTGGAGAACGATTGACCAACATCCGTAACTACAAGAAGGCAGCAGAGGAAGCAGCAAAAGATTAGGGGGAAGAGAGGAAAGGAGAGACTATCTTCCCCATTCTCAAATCACACACCAACAAAATAAACCACAAATCAAATCAATCTTACCTTCTCCTACCCAACATCGTCTTGCACCTACCACTAACCAATCCAACACCAAGCGCAAGACTCCCACACTTATATCAACACTATCGCCATCAACAAATCAACGATCCATCCATTCGATCCCTACGATCACCACAGGTAAGTCAGAAGACATCCACAAGATAAAGAAGAGAAAAACAAGCGCGAGCAATCAAGAGCAAACATCGAACAACGACTACTCACCTATCAAAGACAGTGAAGAGTCTACTCCAACCGGAGTAACAACCGAAGAGCTGACACCAGTCGGAGTCACAGCCAAAGAGTTGACTTCATCCGAAGTCACAGCCCTGTCGAAAGACACACAACCATTCCAAAAAGGTAAGTAATCACTACCTTTCCCTACAACATATCGAACGATATGTTAGCAGGACCACTCCATCTCAGACTCGTACGAGCCGAGAAAGTAGTCCCAGACACACCAACGATGTGTGTCTCACCCCTAATGTCAGGACCACTCAATCTAAGGCTCGTACGAGCCGAGAAAGTAGTCCCAGATGCACCAACGATGTGTGTCTCACTACCTCTCTACGAACAGAGATGGATCCAATGTTGTTAGTATGACATAAGCATTTGACAACACAATCACAAACTCACCCGAGTTCACTCTTTCTATCTACCTCACCCACAGGTGATGAAACAGACTTTATCCGACTGATAGAAGCTATCTCAAAGTCCAAGACCCCAGTACCAAAGAAGAGCCAGTTCATCTTCGAGTACACAAAGGAAGCAGCCATCCACAACACCCTAGTCTTAGCCAAGTACGACTTCGACCTTGGGAAAGCATTAGAGGCTCAGGGCTTCTCCGAAGTATCTGCAGGCTCGGAACTAAGGCCAGTATACCAACTGGAAGCTCTATTCCGATACCACCCCAACCTTCAATCGATATTGGAAGTAGCCTCAAGAGGAGTAGACTACAAGGCACCTGACTTGCCCGAAGAGAAGAGACTTGAAATCTTAAGGTCACGACTCGAGAAAGGCAACCAAAAGTCTGCACTTACCAAGGACGCCATCCCTATCGTCACAAGACTTATGAAGAAAGACGTCGTTAACGCTTACTCAATCATAGTCTTACCGAGCTGTTTGGAGAGACTAAAGGATTGTGAGCTGTACGCGATGGGACTTCAACATCAGATGACAATAGATGAAAATGGAAACTCAGTGCCAAAGAAACGACTTACTCACAACCTATCAGAAGACAAAAAGTCCGGTGTTTCAATCAACCAACGAGTCAAGAAAGAAGACTTACCTCCTACAGTGTATGGATACACGATGCTACGTGTCCTACACTTGATTCACCACATTCGTTTCAACTTCCCAGAAGAGAGGATCCTGCTGAAAAAGGTAGACATTGAAGCAGCTTATAGACGATTGCACACAATTGCATCAGTCGCAGCAAAATGTTGTGCACAATACTACTTAACTCACCTCGATGACGATGGCAATCATATTCTCCTCGACGAGAACAAGATAGCAACCAATCGAGTGACGGGAGGCTTCTCCTTCATCTCTGAAGCCACATTCGACTTAACAGATGAACTCATCAAGTGCAAATTATGGGATCCTACAATTGATCCTCCGCCTTTGGCTGAACTAGTACCTGAACCAGAACGCCTAGATGACTCACAACCCTTCGGAATTGCACTCGAGACAGATGTAAAGTTCCCAAAAATTGTCACATGCGGATGTGACGGATACTTAGACGACAGCATCACTGTTACAAAAGATGGGGAAGATGATAAGGAACAAGTCGATAGAGCAAAGACAGCAGACCTTAAGGCACTTCATCTTACCTTCCGACCCAATGAAGGAGATAACGAACCTGTCCCTCGCCCCCCAGTCGCATCTGTGAGAAAGTTAAAGGCAGAAGGTACCCTCAGAGAGATAATAGTCTTCCTTGGATGGTTCATAAACACAAGAAAGTTCATAATCTGCTTACCTAACGAAAAAGCAACGTCTTGGATAAGATCAATCGTCGAACTGATGAACAAGGATAAGGCAGACTACGACGAACTCGCCACCACAGTCGGCAGACTCAACCATGTTGCCTTCGTCATCCCCTCAGCTCGTCACTTCCTCAACAGAATCCGTCTAGCGCAAGACAGAGCTGATAAAGCCACATTCGCGCCCATCACGAAGGAAGTAAAAGAGGACCTCAAACTCTGGTTAGACTTCATCAACAACGCACGAGCAGGTATTTCAATCAACAGGATTGTATTCCGCAAACCTACCTCAATTGTACTTACCGATGCAAGTGAGCTTGGAATCGGAGGATATTGCCTCCAATCAAACAGACTTTGGAGACTCAAATTCACTCCAGAAGAAGCTCGAGCCTTCTCCCTCAATATGAAAGAGTACCTCGGGGCAGCAATAGGGGCTTGGTTAGCCTTGGAAGATGATGCATCAACATGCCCATGTATACTGAGCTTATCAGACAGCTCTAGCACAGTCTCTTGGCTACACAGCTCAAACCATAACCCCAACTCTTCACCCTGTCATAATGAATTGGCAAGAATGCACGCTCGAAAGATGATGTTAGCAAACGCTTGTGACTACTCACAACATATCAAAGGATGCGAAAATCACATTCCAGACTCACTCTCTAGAGACTTTCATCTCTCTAACCAACAATTATTATCCCTCTTTAAATCAACTTGTCCCCATCTATTACCGGACAATCCACAGATAATGGCATTGCCGCCTCAAATTACATCCAAAATTGCTTCGCTAGCGCAGCTATCGCCCAAGCCAAGGGAATTGAACTGTCAACCCAAGCCAAGTACGATCGCTCTTGGCGTATCTGGATGGACTTCTGCAGGGAAGGAGAAATTGCCGACCCCTATCTGGAAAACTTCTCCGCCATCAATCGGACCCGTATCTTATGCGCCTTCATGGACGAAGTTCGGAACGGGAAGTTCGCTAAGCAACCTTCCGTTAAGGGAACCACCGCGAAACAGGCCGCAGACAAGTGGCTACGACCATCCTCTCAAGTGGTAGGGAAGACCCAAGATTAGACCAAAGGGGTGAAACTCATATGATGTTCAAAAGACAAAACAAAGCATACAAGAAGGAGGACAAACCTACCAAACATCAAAAGGCCATCCCTCCAGAAGTCTATAGACAACTTCTCAAACTAGCAGCCCACCCACGAGCTATGGCACGAGCCGAGCTTTTAACAGCAGCCCTCTGGTTTTGTATGAGATCCTGTGAATATTCCAAAACATCAAGGAAAGAACAGAAAACGAAACCTATCACACCTGCCGATGTCATTTTCAGATACCATGGACTAATCATACCACACAATAGTCCTTAGTTACCTTGACGAAGCAGAGACTGTTTCAATCACCTTTAGACTCCAAAAGTGCGAGGTCATGCACGAAACAGTTACACAATACCGAACTGACGACCCAGTACTCTGCCCTGTTAAGAGTTGGATCAAAGTAATCAAACGACTTAGATCATACCCAAAATACGACAAAGACTGGCCAGTATACACTTACCACAATGGCCAAACAACCTTTACCGACATAAGTAGCACAGAAATACTACACGACATTCGTCGCGTTGTCGGCATCATGGGAGAAGCAATCCTTGGATTCACCCCCGACGAAGTAGGCACTCACTCCAACCGAGCAGGAGGTGCCATGATGATGTACCTATCCAAAGTACCTATTGTAACAATCATGATGATTGGACGTTGGCATTCCAACGCCTTCTTAACATACATTGAGAAACAAGTATTACAGTTTTCAGTAGGGGTAAGCCAGGCAATGCTTACCTATAACACCTTCTACAACGTTCCGGGCCGTCCTTGGACAAGCACGGACCAAGATGAGCATTCTCGCTCGGCACACCAGTATCTGCCGCAGCTATTACACCAGAATACTGGATGTTAGTCAATTTTTTGGCCGAGTCATGCCAATCCCAAATGCACATATCTGACGAGTAAAACAGTAAATGTAAATAAGTATACACACTTACCAGACTCATACCCATCACTCAATAGTAGTTTTTGGCCGGAGTTTATTGATGATGTGTATCGATGATGTGATGTTGTGTAGATACCATCTGCCAATGTCTATCAACCGCCGATGCATATCCCATCTCTCCACTGCCTAGACCGGGAGCTCATTAACCGATCTAAAAGACAGTTTAAGGCCACCTCTTAGTACTACTGTAGATTGCTATTGCAATACACTAGCCCCTCCTCTAATATAGCAATAGATATTATCGTTTTGCAAAGATTTGGAGTTTTCCCAACTCCCAACATCTTTCACGTGGAAAGGCAGAATATAGGCGTCGCTTGCGTCGTAGGTGTTCTGCCTGGGGAGTGAGTTGGGTGTTCTTGTGGAGACTTGGCAAGCCGGAACCCGAATCTATCCTCTAAGGGGGTAGATCCTTGGAAACTCGACTCAAGGTATCCTCCCCTCGATAAGTGACTGAAAAGTATCAGTGACAGATGTTTGGTGTCATCTGAGTCAGGCTTGAGTCAGGGATCGAGCAGAAAGGAGAGGAAATCATGAGCTCATTTTCCAGAAGGAAGCACAAGTCAACAAGCAAGTCAACCAACCTATTAGGATATACAACTTACTTGTATAGACTAACCTTAAGTTTTTAAATCCCACCCTCCACACCCTAAACAAGATTGAAAGAGAAGAGGAGATTAGAATCAACCTCGTAAAGAACAACAAAAGAACATCTCACCTTATCCAAATAAGATGGGAAGCATAAACTCTGATGAAATAAGTCTTTTTTCTAGTTGGTCAAGTGAACCAGAGGAAGAAGATCCATATCCTATCGACGACGAGATTAAAAGTATCCTGAATAAGATACTCAAGGATGAATCAACACCCAAGACACCACTTTGGTGGTACTTTACTGAAATTGAAACCAAAGTAGCGTTAGCCATAGCTCTAAGACACTTCACACACTCTCCAATCGAGATCTTCCAAGTGAAAGTGAGACTAGTTGCAGTAGTCGTCTCCCTTGAAATAAATATGTTCAAAGAAGAACAGATAGAAGAGATTGAGTATTGTGAACGATTTGTATTGGCATACATACAATTAAGAGAATACGCTCTATCAAGTAGTCACCTCCAAGCGTCAGCTTATGGTTACGGTGGAGTGTACTGGGAATGTGTATCAGAAGTCTTCCTACCACCAGACAAACCATTTACATATGAAATGAAATTAGAATCATGGAAGAAAATTAGCAACAAGATTATAAACCGTATGGGTTCCAAGAATAAAGAACAAACTCACCTTAACAAGGTAGCAAACTTCTTATCAGCCTTCATTGATCCAAACGGACCAGCAGCAGAAGGACTCAAAGTTGGTGCAAATTTTGTATCTTCTGGACAAAGAGGAACAGATATCCCTACAAGCACAACCATCCACAGTATACACCCACATACTACCGAACCACCATTCTTCCAAAACGATGATGTTGATGAGTTTAGAGAAGGTCCCTACCTATCATCACGATTTATCGAAGGAGAACAAGTTGAAATTCCCAACGCCGGCAGAGGACATCCCAATCCCCCAAAAGGAAATGGAATAGAAAATGTAGGATTGTTGTATTGGATATTCTCCCACAATACACTATCCCAATATACCCCCCATCAACTAAATTCAAACCAATGAGACACATCGATATAACAGAACGTTTGGTGATAATACCACGCCAACTAGCAGAAAATGATTATGAAGTATCCAGATTATACATCGGCAAAATGCTAACCGTATCCGATTGGGCTTTCCGATTTACTTATGATAACTCAACCGACGACCAGGTTGATCATTAATTCTTTTTCTTTTTTATTTTTCTTTTTTTTTTAATACATATATTGTCTTTTATATAAAAATCGATAATAGTTGCTACCGATCTAGGCGGCCGGAGTTTATTGATGATGTGTATCGATGATGTGATGTTGTGTAGATACCATCTGCCAATGTCTATCAACCGCCGATGCATATCCCATCTCTCCACTGCCTAGACCGGGAGCTCATTAACCGATCTAAAAGACAGTTTAAGGCCACCTCTTAGTACTACTGTAGATTGCTATTGCAATACACTAGCCCCTCCTCTAATATAGCAATAGTTCCACCAGATTTAGGTACACATCTAAGCTTTTTTGTTAGTCAGGTACACCGTCTGTCCGTCTGTTAGGTACACAAAGTGTACCTAAAACCAAAATATGCGCAGATACCTGGCTGTAAAAGTGGTCTTTTCCTAGTAGTTTATTAGGAAAAGTCACGAAGTAAAGTACTACCTCCATATATTTCTGTTTTAGGTACACATCGTGTACCTATTTTTTGAGCTGATAACCTGTTCTGTCGACTCTTCTTTGATAACTTTACCTGCTCAATACGAGGCCATCTGAGGCTGCCGAGAGGCAATATATCATCGTATCTTCGAGAATTATGCATAAAGAGAAGATATTTACTCTATTTTGCTATAGTGAATCAATGATACCTCTATTTCTATGCAAGTCTAGATATAGCACATATCCTACCATTTAGCATTGTATTGCTTCTACATATGTATGATGCGTATTTATAGTATGAGTTCATAGTTTCAGTACCTAATAATATGTAGAATCTACTTTATTGCTATATGTATTGGTTTGGGGTATGTTGTGTGATGTTTTTTATGCATAATCTATGCATATGTTGCTGTGTGTATCCTACAAGCATATCGCAATCCAATACCCACTGTGTTGGACTATAACCCCATATCCTGTCTTCTACTACCTTAATTATGCCCCTCCAACCACTCCGCATCATTTGTACACACAGGATGATGCACATAACATTTTGTGCATATCATGTGTGCATTTTTATATCATCCATCAATATTGTATCCAATCTATCCATATACGGCCAGGCCATACTAGATATACAGCAGGATGCGTTCTCATGTATCTAATGTTGATTGTTGTACATCATATCATACGTTTTCTACCAATATTGTTCCGTGTAGAGTTGTCAATCTAACATAAGAATAATTCGAAAATTGAAGAAGTTAACGCACGACATCATGCTGCTTTACCAGGTATCATACGACCATTTGGCACTTCTTACATAACCGTTAAGGGGTATCGCGTAGTTGAGTATCAGCTAGAGTCCATAGTCTTCATAAATGAGAGAGGTACTATTGATCTACTATTTTGTTGTTGCAATCTAAACCGAATATCATACCGTATCTCCAATCCCACATAACATCTAATACGTTGCAGAGATCATATATTATATTGTTTGTATCATTGTAGGGGATGGTGGTGATGGTGACCACAGTAGTACTAGGTAGTATGCGTTGTTGTTGTAGATCTAACGCATCAACACTAATATTGTTGGTAGTGCACATCATACAACTATTGCAATGAGTAGGCTGCTTCAAAACACCCAAAAAATCGATATCAAAGGTCATAATAATTAATCATCGAATACCAGCAACAATATCATATCGACTGCATTCGTCTATCGTTCTAGATGTGCATACGCTCGCGCAATTGATTTTTTATACTATACATCGTGAAGTAGTAACTTCAGAGTACTACTGTGACCAAACCACGATAGATATGCCAGATTACTTACAAGGACGTTGTACCGCATCTAGTGTTGCTATATTGACTCGAATGCCATATATCTAACATCTAAATTAAAGTAGTAGTAGAGCTAGAAGAGGACACCATGATGGATCTTTTCACCTCTTAGAGATTTGAGGAAAAGTGCTGAGCTGGGAATCAACCACGGGCGGTTGTGGTTATTTAAGCCCACTATATGGATATAATAATGGATACATAAAGAGTGGGACATTTTGTCGCACTATTTTCAGGGAATAATACATATAATGGTAACCCTACTAATGAAACCAAGCATATAAAGGCAGCTATTATTAATAACGTATTGCCTGGATCTGTAGTTGTTGCAATGTAATTATCAAACTCTTCACTGTCTCCTCCACTAACAATGGATAAAAGACGATGATTATTAATATCCATCATTTATTTATTTGTTGTGGTATCTTCGTATCGTCGTATATATACTCTTATCAAATCTAGGCGATAGCTGTAACGATCGTATATCCAAGCATGTGTAAGATGCTACAATCGTACCTATATTGTTTGTTGCTGCAATTATGGCGGTTCTTATTGTTGCATGCGTTTCAGTAAGTGCGTTGAAAATGGGACATTGAATAAGACATAAGAAATGAAATATTCTCATAGTCAGAAGGAAAAATTAGGTACTGGCAGAACATTTACATAACATTTGCTCTTGTAGTATTTAGTAACACTCTAGAAAACAATAATGCATTCACCTTGCGCCTTGCAGTGAGGTATGTATGCAAGATGAGGACTCTACAAAAGGATAAAGTATCAGCATAAATTAAAGGTATCTTTCTATTGTGTAAAGGTGCAAAACTTATGATACTACCTATATTCATATAGCATCCATCCAATGATGCTTATATGGCTTTCTTATGAATCTCATATAGGTTACAGCTTATCACACTGGCGGTTAGTACATACATAGAGTTGAAGTGTAGCAGTTAGTAGGGTTATTAGGGGGTTAAAAATCTTCTTCAACAAGTTTCCCATGTCGAGCAATAATAAAAGCAACAATTTGGGCGGCAATCACACAAATTGAAGCAAAGTAGGTGTTCTCATCTCAAAATTTAGAAACGTCATTTTTTCTAAAAAAGCAATAATACCACCACAGCAACAAAATAAATAAAATTACAACAATAGATTTAAACGTCTCCGAATATCATTACTACAGCTATCCTCTCTATAATTGCAATATAATATACTACATAACATAATGTGTCGTCGATGGAGCCTCAGACGATGGAGTAGCAAAGCATCTGCAAGTAAACGTGCTTTGCTATTAGATAGCGTCTCCGTCGATATGTCGAATGATGTACTAAGCCCAATGGCTGCATCCCCTACTGCCACCACTCCTATCGAGAAGAAGAAGAACAAGTCTCCGTATGATTTTGATGAGTATGCTGCTGCCGGTGGCAGTGGATTCTCGATACATTTGACAGTCAAGTTTATAGTTGCAACAATCTTTCTAACTGCTTCTATTGCATTCACTGTGGGGTGTATTGCTCGAAACATACTACTATCACCACCTCCTAGTACTATGTTATCAAGGAATCATCAAGATGATATCGCAGTTGCTTTATATCCAGTTGATGATGATACTATTATGAAGCAGTTGCCCACGCCTACCATACTCGATGATAAGGAAGTACCACCAACATTATATACGAGTAAGAACTTCGATGAACGGGGGCATACCGTTCATCTTGAACGAACTGCTACCAGTGAAGATGATGAGATTTGCAACAGTGAAAAGGAAGAGGAAGAAAATCAACTCTCCAACACTTCCGGATATGATGATGCTGTTGTTGAAGAAGATGTTGAATACAGTCATGACGGGTTATTATATGTCCCAGCCGGTAAGAGTTTATATCTTATGTACTACATCTTATGTTGTATCTTGTATGCACATCTTATGTTTCTAACACATACTCTTCTATACGACATGTTAACTTACTCATACAGGACAACATCTATTGATTGATATCAAGGATGTTGATGCGTCTTTCCTAAACTCTGAGGTAGACTTGGCAAATGCAATGGTTGAACTAATCAATGAGACTAAGCTCACGATGCTTTCGTATCATTGTCATAGTCTCGTTCCCATTGGTGTTAGCTGTGTTGGAGTGCTGCTGGAGAGTCATGTAAGTAATAAGATATGTGCAAACATGTGTTCCTTTGATGATTTGTATCTCATGTTTATGTTTTATGATCCATACCTATCAACTTAGATTGCCTTCCATACTTGGCCTCTAGCAGGTGCCATCACAATGGACTTATTCACTTGTGGCAGCAGTCCATTAGTTCCCATTCTACCACTTATCCAATCATTGTTTGGTATCCCCAGCTCATCATCTCTTGATGCTATTGAGCCAACTATGATTTGGTCACACAAGAAACGTGGCTTTGGCGAAGACTTTGCTACTCGTAAGCCGGCCTATAATGACTTGGATGTATTCTTAGGAATACATTCCATGGATGTCAAGGAGAAAGTTGCATCTGAATCAACTGCCTTTCAGAACTTTGATGTATACGATGTAACGGGTGATATCTTCAAGGATCGTGATCAAAGGTCATACCACAAGTCTCTTTCGAATGATGACTCATATGAAGCAAAACATCCCGAGTTCTTTGCTCCTGATCGAGTGTTGTTCTTAGATGGAGTGATACAGAGTACTTTGCGTGGTGATGCGTCATATCACGAAAGTATTGTGCATCCAGCTTTGATTGCACACGATGATCCAAAGCGTGTTGCCATCATCGGCGGAGGGGAAGGAGCGACCCTTCGTGAAGTGTTGAAGCACTCAACAGTTGAAGAAGCCGTCATGATTGAGATTGATGAGGGAGTAGTTGAGTTGAGCAAGGAGTATCTACCTCAATGGCAGGATTGTTCAAGTATTGCTCACCACGATCAAGCTGCGGCTTGGTGTTTCGATGATACTCGGGTAACGCCAAAATTTGAGGATGCCATGGCTTATTTTATCGATGGTTATCATACTAATGACGAAGAAGAAGACAAGTTTTCTGTCATCATTATGGACGCTCTCGACCCAAATGATGAGATTCCATTTGCAGTCGAGCTGTATACTAGTGAAGTATACATCCAATCGCTGTATAATGCTTTGGATGAAAAGGGAGTATTGGTTGTTCAAGTTGGTGAGGCTCCTGAAGAGCATAGCCCCGCTGATGAAACAGGTAACTTTGCCAACCGAGCAATAATGAAGAACAAGTTAGAGGAAGTAGGTTTCAAGAGGTAAGTTTCGTTCGTACTTTATTTGGAACCTACCTTATTGATATCGCTTGATGATACATACTCACTCACTTAATACTATTGTTGTTTCAGTATTCATGTCTATGAAGAGGGACACTCTAAATTCCTCATGGCATGGACTACCTTAGTTGCATTCAAGGATGTAGAAACAAAGAAGAATTGGTATAGAAGCGCTGCCGAGGTAGAGCTGCAGCTGCAAAAGAGAATCCTCTCCCGACCTTCAGGAGAATCCTCTCTTCGATACTTTGACGGTGCAACCATGCTTGGCTACCAGTTACCCTCAAAAGGATTCGAAGCTGTCCACTGCCGACAAGAGAATGTCCCTAAAGATTGTGGCAGAGATTTCAACGAGAATATAGGCATTATTAGTGACAGCAGCAATACGACAGTTTACAACCCTATATTGGAAAGGCACAGCAGTGGTAGCCGTTCACCAGGATTCTCTTTGAGGGTCTA
>Ga0075437_13764_pt1 | contig 15140 bp, 9 predicted proteins | sample MintriMetagenome_FD_74266 | JGI IMG/M metagenome (GOLD analysis project Ga0075437, IMG submission 74266) | Marine eukaryotic communities from Monterey Bay, USA to study complex ecological interactions - Minidiscus trioculatus and... | ecosystem: Environmental > Aquatic > Marine > Unclassified...
TTACAAAATGAAGGTGTAGCTGCTATAACATCAAATGATACTGGCCGCACGCGGTCGGAAACTCGTAAAAAAGATGAAGAAGAGGAAGAAGACAGGGAGGGTGAGGGTGATGAATGGAGATGTGTCCCTGGCATTCAGGGAAAAGTACCTATCATCAATGATATCTCGGGTCATAATATTGTTACTACACTACAAACTTTCCTTGGTGTAAAGACCACAAACAGGTATCTCTCAGATGATACAAATATGCTAACAATTGCTTGGGAGGTTGTGAATGAAAGTAATGATATAGCACAATTCAAGAGTAGTGATGATGGATTTGTAGTGAATGATAGGGATGCGTTTCTTACCGCATGTAGTAATAAAAGACGTGAAATGAAGAAAGATTCAACATTAGCAGACTTTGAGGATTTCAATGAAGATATATGCACAAATGGACTGAAGCAATATGGATTCTCCAGAAAGTGGAAGGAAAACGAAACAACTTTTACTAAAGCGCACTTCAAAGGAGGGAATGAAGGGAAAAGTTTAGCATATAGGTTCAAACGAATGACCAAACTGACTAAGAAGAGTAGACAAACACAAAAAAGAATTTGGTTGAAATTCTGTGAATTGAATGTTGGCTATGATCGGAAAGTCATCAATGCCATACTTGATCCTACTGAGGCAGTTGACTGTAATTGGGCGGTGGCGGCAGCAGCAGCGGCTCGAAGAGAAGCAACGGAAGTCGTTGTATTTGGACCCGTGTCAACAGTGCCCACTATAAAACCAAAAACGCAATCTGGTAGAATGGGGCATGAATGCAGGGTAGTAGGGTGTGAAAAACATAACACGGGAGGTGGGTGCTGCACAAAACACAGAACACTATACATACAGCTTGGCAGTAAACGTGTATATGAAAATGGGGTTGGATATGGAAGTGATAGCGATGACAGCGATGAAGATCCCGAGGAGGAAGAAACGAAAGTCGTTGTATTTGGACCCGTGTCAACAAAGCCCACTAAAGAACAGCCAAATGGTAAAAAGAGGCATGAATGCAGGGTAGTAGGGTGTGAAAATTATGAGAAGGACCGAAAGTGTGGGTGCTGCAAAGCACATACCAAATTATACAAACAGCTTGGCAGTAAACGTGTATATGAAAATGGGGCTGGATATGGAAGTGACATCAATGAAGATCCCGAGGAGATTGAAGATCAGGCAGCGTCAGCAATGACATCTCGTTCTCGTACTGCCCGCTCCAAGAAAACCAGTTACAAAGAAGATGAAACTGACATTGAAGAAGATAGCGATGGTGAGGAAGATATGGATAAGAAGCCAGCAGCCAAGAAGAAGAAGAAGAGTCGGCGTTAGATATTTTATATTCGTTCGTATGCTGCTTCGGCACATTGTCGATTAGGTTTTAGATGGAGGATAGACGGGGACGTAGTTGAGGAGATGTAGAGGTGATTAAATGTTATCTCGAACTCCCATGTGTGTGAAAATGTAAAGTTGATATATTTATTGAAGATATGATATAATGAAAATGAATGATTGTCGGGAGAGCACTATCGGGAATGTCTCGAGGGGTGTCATACCATACTGATAATCGTATAGGAGAAATTCAGCCTAGACGCCCGTAGACATATAATTTTCCCTTTTTTTGCAAAACATCAAGGAGGTGGCCACTCATATCGCCTGCCACAGCATCGAAAGCACATGTGGCACCTAGCTCTTTAACCTTCTCCTTTAACTCTGCCTTCCAAACTTCCGTTTCTACCCCACCAGTAACGATAATGTGCTTAGCTCCAACCTTCTCGAGTAACTCCTTCTGTTCCTCGCGTCTTACAATATTAATAATTTCCATATCCTCTATAACTGCTAGTTTGTTCATCATCTGTCCTAATTGCGATGCAGCTGCTGTATGTACAAATACATTTGAACCGTTTTGCTTTGCAGTGTCCAATATACCAACTGCAGTATAAGGATTGACAAAGAAGCTTGCACAGTCTTCGATTGGAATATCATCAGGCATGGGAAACGTAGATGTCATGATATTCATTGTTACATATTCTGAATAAGATCCCTGCTTTGGATCCTTGGCAATGAAACCAACTTTTGTGCCTACTGGGCAGCGTAAACTTGCACCAAATCCTGTTGAAACTACAACACCACAACCCTCTAATCCCTATGTAATGACAATATATACACATGTTTCATTAGTATAAGATGTATGAACTTTTTTGTACATTGCATTCATAACAAACTCACAATTGGCATTGGATACGCTGAGGGTTGGCTGCCATACCAATTGCCATAATCTGAAGGATTGACTGGAGCAGCTGATACTTTAATCAATACCTCTCCTTTGCCTGGAATTGGTGTAGGAACTGTCTCGATTTCTAAAGTACATCCTGCTACTGACTTGCCATCTCCTGGTGATTTCACTACAAGACGTTTCATATCCTTTGGTATTTCTTCTGTATCGCTCATTGTAATTTATCTATTGTTGTGTTAGAATGGCAACTAACTCTATTGGTTTATCTCCTATCAAAAACATAAGTATTTAATAACAATGCAAAAGGTCAAAATTATAGATTGTTTATTTCCAAGAAGTTGCGATAAAAGATAAAAGACTGAAAAGACACTGTATTCATATTCCAATAAATCAAACACTTTAACACTTACCGATTTGTTTGAAAGGCACAAGAGGGAGAGAGATATAGGATCGGAGACGTGTAGTACCTATGCAATGTAGTCCGGAGAGGGAGAGGATCGAGTTGGGAGAGGGGGTTCCTTTAGTTTAATTAGGGATCTATGTATCGACCTCAAGGGGGAGCTCAACGCATCCAACGCACACTTGTTTCGATCAAATGAATTCAATCTTCCAACCACAACGCATTTTCCTTAGTATGTCAATGGATCGATGCCAATATGCCTCAAGAGAAGAAGTACCTTATACCCATACATAATCGATAAAACAATACAAAATAAAAATGAAGTATATCCAAGGACTCATATTTGCAACTATCTTGGCGCTATCTTCCAATATTGCTGCAGGAGAGGAAGACAACAACACAAGCTTGCGACGACGCAAGAGGAACCTCACAACAAACAATAAGAAATTCAATCGTAAGAGAAGAAACCATATCAAGAATCATAACAAGAATAATGATGTAGATGTAATGGATGAGACGGATATTGACTATTGGCAACGTCTATTGCAAAGGAATGGAAGTATGCCTCAGACTCAACGACCTACTCCTCGTGTCACTAATCCTCCGATTGCAATCATTACGCCAAATCCAACTCCAAGTCCTGTCACACCAAGGTGTGTTTTGTGTGAATATGATATGTGCATATGATGTGTATATGAGATGTGTGCATAATATTATGTGCATATGATATGATATCACATTATGATGGCATATGATATGATATGCATTGAATTGCAATCTAACCTTCTTCTCCTCTTCACTTCCGTCAATTGTATACCAGCCCTACCGTTACAAAAGTTACACCATCACCCGTCAACTCATGTGGACTTACACCAACAGAACGTCGTGAACAAATTGAAGAAAATTTGAGCCCCGTCTCTTCCGCATTGTCAAACCAAATTCCTACACCTCAACGCTTAGCTCTCAATTGGATCATTAATGATGATGGTGCTCAACTATGTCCTGATGATGATAGTCTTGTACAGCGGTATACATTAGCGGTCTTCTATTACTCAACCAATGGTGATGATTGGAAGGAATGCAATGCTCCGTCTAACTTTGATAGTCAGGCATCGATTGCAGTTGCCAACTCGGCATGTACATTAACAACTGTCAATGCTACTACCATCTTCCCAAATGATGTACGAGGTACTAATGCATGGTTGACGCCTGAAAGTGAGTGTACTTGGGGCGGCATCTCGTGTTATGCAACCAATACACCCAACGCAATGAAGGTGAATGTAGTTGAATTCGAAAACAATGGCTTGAGCGGCGTGTTACCAACTGAGATGGAACAATTGACAAAGATGCGTTTCTTCGCCTTGGAACGGGGTAGTATTGGCGGAGCAATTCCAAGCTCATATGGCAATCTCAAGAGTTTACTATTATTGGATTTTGATTTCAATCAGCTTACTGGAACGATTCCCAGTAGTTTGTGGTCACTTACAGCTTTACGTCAGCTAGACTTGAATGATAACCGATTGAGAGGTACATTGAGTGAGGATATTGGAAAGTTGAGTCAGTTACGTTTCTTCCAGATTGATAATAACAGGATGCAGGGTCAAATCCCCTCAGCTTTGGGAGACATTCCAAACTTTAGTGAGTATAGATTATCTTATTGATTGTCTCAGCCTCCCTTTGTCATAACTCGAACTCTAACTTCTTCACTCTTTATCTTTAACGAACAGGTTTGATTGGTCTCTCGGGTAACAACTTTCAAGGCGCAATGCCCGAAAAGGTATGTGATCTCCGACCAGATCCTCTCCAAACATTGGTCGTCGATTGTAGTATAGACTGTGAGATTCCACAGTGTTGTACTAGTTGTGTCCCTGCCATTACACTTAACAAGTTAATGTTTGGTGGGTTTGGCCCATAAGAGAACAGGAGGGAGAGGGAAGAAGGGGGAGTTGAGTTGGAGATAGGAAAGTGTGTGGTTTGTTCAGATGGGGAGGAAACATATTGCCTATATACACATGCGCCTTGAGAGTAGAAATAAAGTAGTTGTTTGATGTTGTGTAGACCATGTGCTAATTTTTGATTATATAGCATTGAAACAGGCAGAGTAATGTAACGTCATTTTATGAATTACATTTTTCCACTATGCCTGAGACATTTCTGATACTTAACACATATGAGGGGTGATTCTTAGGCATTAACAGCAAAGATTCCCTCATATTCGGGACATACACAGTCATCATCAGCATCATCAGCATTATCATCGCCATCTTCATCTTCATCGACAACATCAAACAACTCGCCGGCAATAGGAGATGGGGGGTTGGCGTCATCATCAGGAAGCGGGTTGGCTTCATCACATTTGTCAAGCGCGTCATCCTCTTTCGAGCAATCGAGTGTTGAGCACGCTTCATCGTAGCAATTGTCTATCGCGGTATTTGCAGCACAGAAGCATCCATTTTCATCTGCTGGTATTGCGTCAGCCTTGGCAAGACAATTATTACACCCAGGGTTAGATTCTAGACATGCATCATGCGCTTTAACCTCTGCTTCACAAGGATCCTCGGCAGCAAAGCCAAGTTCACGACGAGGACTGTTCATCCTAGCTGCAGTCAAAGATATAAAGAAGGAAGTTGTGTTTGTTGAAATAAGTAGGAGGATGTTAGGAGTTGGAGATAGGAAAGTGTTTGGTTTCGTTTCTTATATACACATTCATTTATACCTAGGCTGCTTGAGAAGCTGTCTGTGAAATTAGAAATAAAGTAATTGTTTGATGTTGTGAATCATGGATGTACATCATATGTAATGTGTGTTTATGTAACATCATTACATTAGTCTATCTTCTAAGACATTTCTGATACCTAACTCATACCATATACGCTACAGAAGAGGTTATGCATTGACAGCAAAGATTTGTTCAGGGCCGCAGACTTTATCACAATCTACATCGTCATCTCCATCATCAGCATTATCACCGCCATCCGTATCACCACCATCATCATCAGGAAGTGGGGGGAGTGCATCTTCACAATCGTCAAGCGCCTTTTCTAAAGCAGCACACTTTTTTTCAAGTGGTGAGCAAGGGCCAGCATCGCACTTCTCTTCGGCATCACTAGCCGCATTATCACAGTCACATCCTTCCTCGCCCGCAAGCTCATCAGCCTCGTCATAACACTTGTTGCATCCTGGAATGGAATGTTCACAATCATCATACGCTGTCCACTCTGCATCACAATTATCTTCGGTGGCAAAGCCAAGCTCACGACGAGGACTATTCATCCTAGCTGTATGCATTGAGAAAGAATGTATGTAGTAGTTGTGTTAGTGTTTACAATTATGACCAACAGCAGTATCATATAATTTGTACATATCGTAAGATACAAATAACTCACTAACTACTTACCTTGAGCAGTTGACATCAATAGGAGGGCGGCGACGGCAGAAATGACCTTCATGATAAATTATATATTAATAGATGATGTTATTGTTGAATAAGTAATTAGATTTTATGAGCTCTATCTCTATTTACTTACCACAAATAGCAAACATCATTCATATCATTTCTGGATCTAGCTTGAGCAATGATGAACTTGTGTTGTTTCGAATAAAGTAGATATTGGCGAATCAACGGAGAAGTTTTAGTTTATCCCTTTTCGAATTCTATTATCGTTACTATCTCATTGTATACCAATATCATGTTTCTTCCCTTGCTTCTTAGGCACAATCAACTTATCCAATGCTATCATTTCCACAATATGTGACGCAGCGACCATTCCGTATGTGGCGGTAATACTACATGCTGTTCCTAATGCTCCGTCACATGTTCTAAAGGAAGATATAGTATCTTGTCCTCCCCCCTCTAAACGTTGCAGTGGTGGCTTTTGTTGAACTTCTAATGAATATACAGCTGGTATTCTCCAACTTCGTATTCTAATCTTCTTTCCCTTCTTGGGCATGTCTATCTTTGGAAAACCATATTGTTGTCTAAGCTTCTTTCGACATGAGAATAACAATCGATCCTCTTGAACTTTTGTCAAGTCATCTATTACTATTTTCGTTGGATCACTTCTTCCCGCTGCTCCTCCGCATGCCACGATGGGTATACTATGTTTGACACACGAGAGTATGAGTGACGTCTTCTCTCTCAAGCCATCGATTGCGTCTATACAAGCCGTTAATTGGAATTCTTGAAGCATAGATTGTAGGAGAGTCTCTGCATTGTCCACTGTTACAAAGTCATGTATACAAGTTACATTGCACATTGGATTGATATCCAATAGTCGATTCTTCATTACATCAATCTTCATCTTCCCTACATTACTACTAGTAGCATGTAATTGTCTATTTGTGTTGGATATACATATATCATCCAAGTCAATTAGTATGAGATTTCCAATTCCAGAACGACATAGTGATTCAGCTGCCCATGATCCAACTCCGCCGATACCTACTACTGCTACAGTAGCGGATGATAATCGATCTAATACTATATCGGTGGTGATTGATGTATTTTTATTAGAATATAGCCTTGCAATGCCAGAGAATCTAAGACCTCGGTCAACAAAATAATCTTCATCATTATTACTACTCTGTATATTAATCACATGTCTATGTCTGCTGATTTGATGGGCTCTACATTGGGTAGCAATGAATGATAATTGCCCATCACAATGTTGTCGTGAGTGATGTTGTTTTGATGTTTGTATTAAAGCATCTGATTTCACCGCCAAATACAATAATACAAACCAACAACACCATTTCATAGTGCTACTACTAATATATATCATTGGAGAGCATACTTCTCTTTAATAGTGGCTAGAGCTGCTGCCGATTGCCGACCTCGCTAGAGTACCCTATTAGGTCGAAAAAGGATACCATGTGACATGTTCGCCGTATCCGACATAAAGAATGTTATCAAAAGCAATAGGATAGGTTAGGAATTAGCGTCTTGCTCATGCATGGAGGCGGCCTGTATGTTATATATGATATATAAGCAGAGATTAATAGAGGTATATTAGTTTACATTAAGTTATAATAACTCTCGGTCGTAGAGAAAACACACAACATTGCAAAAAAGTTTGCAAGGATTTCAAAAGATAATAGTTGTCTTGGTGAAGATCTAATTGGTATTCAATATTATACCTAGGTGAATATACATAAGCATTATCAGTATCAAGCGGTGTCAAAGTACAGTATACACTCTTGAATAACAATCGGTATAATAAAACACAGGTAATAAAAACACACACAAAAACAATATCTACTCAATAAATAATAATGAGCTCATCGTTCATAGACAATGCACTAACATGTAAACCACTCCAACTAGTTCGGAAACAAGCACATTTAGGTGATGATAATAGTCGATATACACCTGTTGCAATATTATCCTCGGATAGTGAGCGTGGTACTGTTAGTAGTGAACAACAACAACAACAACAACAATCTGCTAGAGAAGCGCCATTACGACATATGTCATTACTTGATTTAGTAGCCTATGGAGTGGGAGGGACAATTGGTAGTGGTGTATTTGTATTAACTGGATTAGCTGCTAATCAATATGCCGGTCCTTCATCGTCGATATCATTTTTATTATCGGGCTTTGTAGTTGCATTGAGCGGATTGCCATATGCAGAGTTGTCAGCTGCATTTCCAATGGATGGTAGTACATATGCCTACGCATATATTACATTAGGTGAAGTTTTCGCTGTTATAGCAAGTTTATGTCAAACATTAGAATACGGCATTGCCGCCGCGGCGGTTGCAAGATCATGGGGTAGTAAGTTTGTTGATTGGGTCAATGAAGGTGGGAATGTACCAACTGGATTACAGAAATTTCTTGACCCAGGACATCATATCAATCCAATGGGTGGTATTATTGCATTACTTTGTACACTTATATTATTACTGGGTGTATCTGAATCAAAAATGATGACAAATGTTGTTTCAACTACCAAATTGTTGTTGATTTCATTTATGATTATTGCTGGATTTCTAATGTCATCGAATGTTTTCCCAGATACTATTGCAAGTTTTTCTAATTGGAATCCATTTGTACCACCCGAGTTTGGTGCCGAGGGGATTGTTGACGGGGCATCAATCTTATTCTTTGCATATCTCGGTTTTGATGCTATATGTAACCTTGCTGGTGAGGCCAAGGACCCCGTGAGAGATGTTCCCAAGGCTGTAATGTATACCTTACTTATTGATGGAGTAATGTACATGTTGGCGGCACTAACATTGACGGCAATGCTGCCATATACTGAAATTAGTCCTGTCAGTGGTTTTCCAAGAGCATTCGGGATGAATGGATGGATATGGGCTGAAAAGCTCACTGCCATCGGCGAGATAATTGTCCTCCCATTGGTAGTACTGACGTCTATTCAAGCTCAAACACGTCTCTTATTTGCAATGAGCAAGGATAGAATATTACCAAAACTATTCGGCAGATTAACATTTGCAAAGAAGAGAAAATGTTGTGGAAAAGAAGGCAAAGAGGATACGATTGGTAATCTTACGCAGAACGTTCAGGTTTGTGGAGTAGTGCTCGTAATACTTGCTATATTTGTACCATTTCAATATCTGGATAGTTTAGTATCGGCAGGGGCTCTACTTCTTTTCTCTTTGACTGATTGGTAAGTGTTCATATTGTATGTTTCTTGTTTCAGTTCATATCATGCTTCATAACTAATGATCACACGACCTACTTTTCCGTTATCAACAGCTGTCTGTTGATGATACGATATAAATGTCCTTCAGAATCGTTTTTGGGTAGCCCGACGGTACTTGACGAGAATGCTTCCATAATTACAGTTGCTACAGTTTCGATAAGAAGAGAGCTATCACTTAGTCGGATATTAATATTACTCAATGTATTCCCCTTCATCTCGGGATTGTGCTTTGCATTCATTCCAATTCATCTTGCCGCTTTAAGGTGGACATTGACGGTATTGTTTGCTCTGCTGACATTGGCAGTAACGACTTATATAGCAATGTGCTGCAATGAGATAACATCGACGCGATTTGTCTTAGATCGTGATGGATATGGAACGCCGGGAAGAAAGAGATTTAGAGCACCGCTAGTTCCTTGGCTACCAGCTCTTGGTATATATATGAACTGGTTCATGCTTTCTAATGTCGGTTGGATTGGAATAGTCATGCTCATATGTTATCTATTCGTTGGAGTCTCTTTGTATGGAGTTTTCTGTTCTGGAAAGAGCCTTGTGACCTCTAATGAGAGTGATGATGATAGATACAAGCATGAGAATATACTACCAAGCGGACGACTAAGCCCTACATTAGGCCATTCTGACTTACAACAAGCATTATTAGACGATGAAAGCTGGGATGAAGGCGGAAGAAGGAATGGTGGTGGTGATTTAAAGAAAGATCTGTCTGAGATTGAAACAAGCAAGAGACTTGAAAGTCAGTTTGTGTGATAATATTGACGTAACATGTAACTTAAACATGTGCATATGTATATACATTCTCAAATTACATGCCCCCCACCAAACACTATTGAGCTGCACTTAGTCAATCGGCAGCCAATGCACACGAGTCTCCAGCGACCAAACGGATCGGAGAAATTAGTGTTTAATGACTACGATACGAGTCTATAGCACATTGGGTTTGTGGGTACTATCGCCCTCAACCAAAGCAAATAGATCTACTCAAACTATCAGATGATATAGCAATGCCATCGGTAGCATCCTACGACTATCCAAATGATGAAGATAGACCACGATCAGTATCACAATTAGCAAAATCATATCAACAAAACACTTCTGCAATATCTCCACCATCATATTATAATAGTACCTCATCGTCGCTATCCTATACTAAATCTACATCCAATATAGAACCGCCAGAACAGATATCTCCTCACTCTGTACTTTCAACAAACAATACTAAGAATATGTCGGGCAGTACTGCGACAGCAGAAGATCCACCGGAGCAAAGTCTCGCAACAAAGTTTAACATGTCAGCATCAAACACACAATCTCGAATAAGAGCAAACATAATATCAACAAGTAGTATACATAACATATCACGCAATGCGAAAGGACATGTGTACTTAAACGGTGAAGATAGTTCAGTTGACGATATCTCCTCCTCTTCATGTGGTCATGAGGCTACATTTACGGAGAATAAATCTGTAAAGATTGCAAACGAAGTACATAAAATTGAACCATATGGCAATACCAATAACAATAATCATCAACAGAGGGAGATAATGTTGGGTGGTAGGAATGGACGAAAGTTAAATCCAAGTTCGGCAATTGTACTTGATAAACATTTATCAGGTCAAGTATCTTCATCATCTTCTTCTTCTCCAACAATAAAGCAAAAGCAACTATCAAAGAAAGAACAAAGAGAAAGAAATTCAATAGCATTAGCTAAGCAGTTCAATTATAACAACAATAACCATACTTCACCCTCTCCTGGACAGACAACATATGAATATAAGGAGAAGTTAAAAGATGATGATAGTCATGTAAATTATGGTTATAAAGTAGAGGATACTACAACTCAAAGTAGTAATAAAAAAGATACGGCGAATAATAATAGAGTAAAGTTTGCAGATAAGTATGGGGGACAAATATCCAAGACACGTTCATGGGATGAAGGAGAAGGTGATTATAGTCAAGGGAGTCGATTAGGCAGTAATAGTAGTAGTACTCAAACAAAAGGAGCATGGAGGGGTAATACACAATCATCATGTGATGCAAGTGTAGGATCTACTGAAACACGTCGATCAAATGTTGTTGTGTCATCACCTACTACAAGTAGTATATCCTCCAAACCAACAGTACAATATGTAACATCATCATTATCATCAACATCTAGATATACAAAATCAAACTTCCCACCTAGTTACTTCCGTGGTGTACGTACGAAGAAGTTACCTACATTTCAATCTAACAACAATAAGTCGTCATCTTGGCTTTGTGGATCATGTGTTGGACAGCAACATGGATATTTAAAGAAGAATGCAGCTATACTAGTTGTATTAGTATGTGTAGTTTGTATAACTACATTATCCTACTTTGGTTTAGGAGGTTCGTCGGGAACTAATGAGGGTATTGAAAATCAATTAAATCATATTGAAACTACAGGTTATGCTACTAGTGGTGGTAGTAACATTCGAGGCTTGACTGATGATTATAATAATCAACAACAGCAGCTTCCAATGACTACAGGATATGCTCAAGAGATGGGTTACTCTACCGATGGACAAGAGCAGCAAAGTACCAAGGGTATAATGGATGGTGTACATCCATTACCGACTAACTTATTGGGTAACAACAACGGTGTTATTGATTGGTCAACGACGAGTCAAACTACCACAGGAGTAGGAGGACAGCAAGTAGTAGATTGGAGTAAGGTCCCGCCTCATTTGCGTGGATATTATTCCAAGATGGTAAATGTTAATGCTGCTCAACAATCAGAACAGGAACAAGTAATATCCTTGGAAGAACAGATAGATCAAGGAACGTCTGCTCAAGCATTATTAGTTGAATCCAATGTAGAAACAGTCAATGTAGAAACAACTATTGATAATATTGGTGAAGTGGCAGTGCCGGTTATTGATATGGAAGAGTTTACGAAGCAACAGGAGGTACTGGAGTTCAATGCCGGTGTTGCGGGTATTCAGGAGCCGCCACCAACTGTTGATGATCAGTCATCATTACCTATTGATGGTTCTCCACGAGATGTACTACCTGTTGAATCTTTACAAGGCATAGCATCGATATCAGATGAAAATAATATACCTGACCAAGTTGAGAATACTGATGGAGGTAGTATAATCGAAGGCCAAGAAGAAGAAGAAGAATTAGAATACGGCATGACAATGGAAGAGCATGAACAGATGGAACAACGTATACAACAAGAGGAGGCTGAGAAACTTGCAATAGAACGATTGGAATTACAACGTGGTGGTGGCGATCAACTGTCTGGTGGACAACAAGTTGTTGAGATTTTACCTGCTACTACTGTACCCGGCGAGGATGTTCAACAACAAGAACTGCTCGAGCAGCAATCGCTCGAGTTGCAAGGTGATGCTTATAATGATCAGGAGACATTACTAACAAGTATCAACGAGGAAGAACTTGAAAGACAAAAGCAAGCCGAGGAGGATGCATTACTCAAGGCTGGAACGATTGAGGAAGATCAACGTGTTTCTCGTGAACAGAATCCTCCTGAACTTGATGATGAAGTGGCAGAATCCGAAGAGCAACTAGTCATGAATGTATCTGAAGAAGAAGCACCGGTCGAGTCTCTTTTACCGCAAGAAGAAGTTGATCAACTAGAGAATGTCCAAGATCAAGAAGAAACAGGTCAAGTACTCCTTGACAATGAGGTGCAAGCCGAGGGTTCTCTCAACGAGCAGCAGCAACTCGACAATGAGCCTCAAGAAGTTAATCAGCAGGAGAACAATGATGAAGACGAGATCCGTATTAAGAAGAAGAAGGGTAAGAAGAAACAGAAAGAGTTGGAAAAGCTGTTGAAGAAAGAGCAAAAGTTTCAGCAGCGGAAGCAGGAACGCATTGAGCAGCTCAAGAAAGACAGACGAGAGGCTAAGAAACGGAAGAAGCAAAATCAGGATGACGAATCTAATGATAGTGAAATAATAGAGGACGGAGCAACTACGATGGATCAACTTCAAAAGGAATTGAATGAGTTAGCTGCGTTATTATCACAAAAGACATAGGAGGGTAGTATTATATATAATAGGATTGTAAAGACAGTTGTATAATATGTATCTTCTGTGAGGCATAGGACGGGTGAGAGAGGTATGACTCAAGATTTTAGTGCTTTGGTTATCTTACGCTTGTAGCACTGTCTATAACATAAGAGAAATTTTAAGACTATATTGACAAACTTAATTGTTAATCTACATATGTCTCTTGGAGTTTTCACCGGACCCCAAACTTTACAATACACAACCGGCTACAGGTGCACAAGAGGTAGGTCTCTGTAGTAGCACTTTGATTACATTCTCGTCAAACTTAGAGAAGTAAACACCTCTGGTCTTTGCCATATGAATAAATACGAAGTATCTCGCTCTGTGTTCCCCACGAGGCGGAAGGGATAACCTTCTCGAAATATACAATACCATACATACACATCTAAACTGTTGTTCACTCATTAGAATCAACTACTTCACCATCTCTGTCAGTCAACCTTTTCCTTGTCTCCGACATGTCAACAGGATTGTTCCCCATTAAATATATCCTCAGCTCGTTCATCTTCTTTGTTCTTTCTAAATAGCTGAACAGAATGGTGGAAACCACCAGAGCATTCTTTATAACACAATTGAGCCACATCGTCATCGTCGTTGTCAAGTAGGTCAAATACAGTACTACATATACGCTTCCCTTCGCATAATGCCTCATCTGTAAACTCTAATGAATTCGGTAAGTCTTGTTTACGGACGTTTAATTTGTCGATACCGATCTGTCTCATATGGGTAATATAAAATATAGCATGACCAATACCGTGTCTGCATTCACGATACATTGAATTTTGTACAAAATCATTGTAATCGTCTTGTTCTTTCAATAGCCATGGTTTACACAAATCTTTATATAAACTGACAGGGTATCTCGTTACATGTTTAGGACCGCGTAAATTTGCAACATAATGCCACCAGAATCCATGGGTACTATGGTATGGTACAAGATCTGGATACTTACGCTTGGATGTCAATTCATGAAGAACATTGAAATAGTCCGCTGCACTGTTAATACGAATATTATCATCAGATTGTCTTAGTAAGGAACCATCGGTAAGTAATTTATCTGCAATGACGGCACCAACCCAATGTTTGTACCAAAATACGATATCTAATTTGTCTCCGGAGCTGTCACCACAGAGTCTTCCCTTGATTCTTGGTAGGGGACCTTGATGACCCGATTCTATTACTATATTCATATGATCTGGACTCAATTTTTCTCTCTTCAATTTGTCTTTTATACTAACACTGAACCCATAAACATTGAAAATGTCATCATACAATCCAATGACACCAATTGTATCAATAACTTCGTGAACGAAATCAGCAAATTCACCAATATCGATAGTCACTACATCTTGTTGTTGAGATGACAAGATATCACAATAATCATACATTAAATTTAAAGCAATATCACCAAATCGTTTTCTGAAGGATGCGATTAATAATGTATGTTCTTCTTGATCAATATCATCCACTTTATGTTGGCTTGTACTAACATCGATCACACCGACATTATTATCTTTATTGGGTTGATGTGTAGCAGTTGTTAGTGATGCACTATGTTTATAATCAGTATTCCTCAATTGCAAATTATATACATTCACACCGAGCAATATAAGGAAGCCGATGAAACCTAATACGTCACGAATATTCACCCAAGAAGAAGACGACGATGGCGAAGACGAAGAAGACTTATTGTATTTGTATCGAGAGGAAGGAAGATAATAGTCGACACTTTCAGTATCATCTCT
>Ga0075437_14727_pt1 | contig 15129 bp, 14 predicted proteins | sample MintriMetagenome_FD_74266 | JGI IMG/M metagenome (GOLD analysis project Ga0075437, IMG submission 74266) | Marine eukaryotic communities from Monterey Bay, USA to study complex ecological interactions - Minidiscus trioculatus and... | ecosystem: Environmental > Aquatic > Marine > Unclassified...
TTACCAACATCTTTTTGACTACTACCATAAAATGCTTGTGATTGCAAACGTTTCTTCACTGTATCCAATGGATATATTACAAATTTACTAATCAAACCAGCTCCCATCCCTGCCACTCCTGATATTGCACTACTACTACCATAGTTGTCACTTAGTCTCAATACTAATAGATCATGCAAACAAAACGACAAACCCATAGAGGGGATAATTTGCAATAAAGCTGGAGTTGCACCAGCGTAGAATCCTGATAGTCCCTTCTGTTTATACATTTGTTTAGCAAAAGAGCGTACCGTCTTGGGTGGACGACGTTCTATATGTTGATTTTGTTGTGACATTGTTAAAGCTGCAAGTTCAGTTGTATGATTCGACCATGTTACATTGGATGCTGCAATGAGTAGGCCACGAGCAGCGAAGATTGTCCGACATAGATCGAAAGGATATGTTATTATTGTGGCGAATAAACCTGATATTGCACCTGATGTAAAGCTTATTGCTCCAGATATCTTCATATCACTAATATCCTGTTGATTCATACTACTCAAAGTGTTATTGTTGTATCTTTGATGCAGATACTCAGATGTATACCCATACAAACTAAATTGAGCAACACTATACCCCATCCATAGATATGAGGCTGCGACATTTCCACGAAATAGTGATCGTATACCACCCTCCTTCTCTGCTATGGAATATAAATGTTGAAATATGTTCCATTCTCCATTAACAATAATTGAAGATTTTGTAATGTTAGATGCAGTTGATGATGGTGACGGTGGTGATAGTTGACGTCGAATCTTGAGTAAATCTAACGGAGCTGTAATCGCGCGTGCCCCCAATCCAGCTGCAGCTCCTGCAACTATATTATGCCATTGTGGGTATGTTTTTGAGTCATCTGCAACAACACTCTTTATTGCATTTGAGTTTGACATTGATATAACTAATTCTTGATAAAATACCTCTAATCTTCCTCTCGCCCATCAAAACTTATAAAACCATCATCATATCCGCATTGCAAATCAATCCTCTTCCAATAACTAACTAGCCACAATGTTCTAATCATCGGTGTCTCGATTTTTGGGGTTGCAGAGGTATCTTTACTCTCATAATTTTTACAAATCTAAAAATCCAGTATCCAGTATCATCCAGCCTCAAACATCTATCTTCTAAGTCACCTCTTCATATACTTGATTAATATCTACCATAAGTTAAATATTACATATACTACTAACGCTTATAAAATATGGAAGGCGGTATCAAAGGATTCCTACTGAGAGCGTCAAGCTCATTCTATGCTGGGGGAGTATTCATGAAAGACAAAGGATGGATTGTTGCAAAGAAGGCTGGCAATTTAGGATTTATGGTTGCCACAACCTCTATAGTTGTTTTAATGCCATTGATATTTGAGATTATGAGAGAAGGACAGGTATGTTTGTGTTGTTGTATTTATATGATTGTGTGCATGTTATGTGTATGTTATTTGTAATATACTGCTCACCACCATAAAACTATATATCTCTAATAGATGATTGAAGCTGATAAATTACAAGTAAAAGAATTAAGACAACAGGGATATTCAGAAGGACAATTAAAAGAACTTGGATTTCCAAATGTAGCACTAGGACAGGCACCGGCGGTACTAAAATAGAACAATTAAATGATGCCAGACAAAAATTATACAACTTTACAATGAAGATAATAGTGATATGGCTTGATGGATTCTGGTAGGATTTACATTAACAATATGCAGCAATATCAATGTTTGAATGGCAAACATCATATACTTGATTCATCAGATCTCAGCATATCAGTGGCTTTATCCCAACAGTCTTTCCCACCTTCGTCTATACATAATTGCATCTCTGTCAATTCATCCAACTCCAACATATATCTTTCATATAGCATGAATATTCTACAGTCCAAATCATCTAAACGACACTCTTCTACATCCTCGCCTGCATTCTTCTTTTCTTTGGCTCGATAACTCTTTACTGTGGCGGGTACTCCGCTAACTCTCGCTAATGGAGGTACTTCTTTCGTCACTATACTTTTTGAAGTAACGACTGCTCCTTTGCCAATGTTCAAATTGCCCAAGACAGTGGCTCCGCTGTGCAGTATCACACCTGATTCTACTTTTGGATGGCGATCGCCCACTTCTTTCCCTGTTCCACCTAAAGTGACTCCTTGTAAGATTGTAACATCGCAACCAACTCTTGCAGTTTCCCCTATGACAACTCCGCCTCCCACATTCAAATATATCCCTCCTTCAATCTCTGCAGCCGGATGAATATCGGCAGAGAACTTTGAAGAGACAGTACTTTGCATATAGTATGCCAAACTAGTTCGTCCGGATAGCCAGAGTCGATGTGCAACGCGATAACACACCAATGCATGCATACCTTGATGAAATAGCAATGCATTCAATGCATTGCTATTAGATGGGTTTCTATTGACAGATGCGACAAGATCTAGATGAATATTCTTATCATCTGATAATCGAAGTTGATCTAATATTAAAGATTGAAGAGCTGTCGCTGGCATGAGTTCTGTTTCAATCTCATGACTTATAATACTCGCCAATGCATCCATTAGTGATGGTTGGCGTAGAACATGTTGATATAGTTGAGGTCCGGCATCAGGCTCCAGAGAAAGAGCATGTTGTGCTTCTAAGCGTATTTGTGACCATAGAGGATCTGGAAGACGTCTGCGAAGTAATCTTATAGACCGATTAGGCTCATAGATATAAGTATCTGGTGCTCTATTATTATCGCTTTTGTTCTTCTTCTTTTCATCTATTTGCTCATGTTCTAATATGAATTCATCTAATTCATCATCATCCATCTCGCGTAATAGTTGTGATATATATGCATGACTAGGTGATCGATATCTTCTTTTGTCATCTTCTTCGCCTAATAATGCTGATTGTGAATTGTCTGTAGTATGATGATTGTATATCAGTAAATCACATGATATAATATGTAATAACATAATTTGGTTGGATGTTGTCAGAGCGGACAAGATACTCAGACAATTATTGCACACATCAATAAAAATAATATCATACCTATCATATGCACACATCATACACACATCAATTGACATAATATAACATCTACTCACAGTAATGATCTTCCCATATATCGTCAACAGATAGAGTAGCATGATCAATAATTTGCGATGGATTGCTTGAATATAATCTTGATGTGCTTAGTTGAGGTGTTGTTTTACAAAGATGAAATGAATAAGAGAACTGAATTTGGAGAAGGACTATTGCAACTCGAAACATTATGTGAAGAGACACTATGAACAGAATACTGTGCTCTATTACCTCTATCTAGATATGAATATATCAGCCTCTCTCTAGAGCGTTGATAAGAGGTTGTAGTTTGATAGCGAATTATTAGTGCGCGCAAGTTGCCGGTCAAAAAAGATAAAGTGAAGGATACGGTATCCAAAATTTGGAGCATACTAAAAAAAATGACACTCTTTGATAACTGGCACTGACTCATTGCTACTTGGCAGGCTAGTCTTCATGGAGGTGTAGTCTGTATTTATACATTGTTTTGGTCGCGGTAGATATACTTATTCATTATAAAAAGTATTAATAATCAAATGAAGTCTCTTCTCCGAACTGCCTTTATTGTTCCTGCAATCATCTTTGCTTTTCAAATTCTAGTGTCAGAGTTACTAACGGGTTGGACAAAGAAGTATACAAGTCCAATAGCATGGAAAATGTCTACTACTCTTCCCGATATGACAGGGAAGGTTGCTATTGTCACAGGATCGAATACTGGAATAGGTTTTGAAAGGTAAGGTTATGAGTGTATGATATTTATATATTCGATAATATATATTGTATGCTATATGATTCACACAAATCGCTCATATAAATTGCACTATGATGTCAATAAATCAAATTACTGAACTTTATTTGCTCCTCTGACTCTAGTGCATTAGAATTAGCTCGAGTTGGTGCACACCTTATTATAGTAGCTGCCAGGAGTGAGATCAAGGGAAATGAAGCAGTGCAAAAAATTAAGCAAGAAGTAGAGGGAGCAAATGTTCAATACTTGCCATTAGATCTAGCATCGTTTGATTCTATTAAGCAGTTTGCAGATAAGTTTCATGAGCTTGATATAGATCTAAATTTGTTACTACTGAATGCTGGAGTCATGAAATCGTAAGTGATTTCTATTGCTCGTATCACATGTTATACAAACCCTCACCAGATCATTTTATTCCTCAGTCCTGGCGCTCAATTTATAGGCCAAGAGTTACAGGCTGGTTTTGATACGACAAAAGAGGGCTTTGAATATCATATAGGTGTCAATCACATCGGTCATGCGTATCTTACAAAACTTCTCTTGGATGATCTGAAAAAGACTGCAGCCAAGAAGAAGACGAGTGGTGCACGTATTGTATCTGTATCTAGCATGGCAGAAGGAGGAGCTCCTGATGATGGATTTATGTTCAAAGATTGGAATCCTATTGATGGTACTATGCCTAATAACTATGAAGATGGTGTAGCATATGGTCAATCAAAACTTGCGAACTATATTTATGCCAAGGAATTATCTCTACAGCTGAATGAAACCGGTGTTTCCGTCTACTCATGTCACCCTGGAGTTATCAAATCAGACTTATCTAGATATATGGAAAAAGAACTAAATAAACAAACCGAAAAACAAGGAGAGGTTGTGAAGTTTCTATCTCGTTTAGCATCGATGGCGTTTGAGTCTACAATGATGGATGTGCAAACCGGAGCAATGACGCAACTTCATTTGGCAACTGCAGAACAGGAGAGTCTAGTAAACGGTGCTTTCTATCACCCGATTGGTAGGCTTGTGGAGCCCTCACATCCATTATCTGAAGATGATGCATTAAGAAAAAGGTTATGGATCGAAACTGAGAGAGCTTTTGAAATGGGTTCAAATTATTCTGCCTGGAGGAATTGGCTTGCAGACAATAATACATATGAGTAGAAGATAAAGTTATGTTAGAGAATAAGCGAATTCAATGTTTGTTTGATCGTTGCCTAAGCTAACTCTGAAGAAGATTAGAAAAGCTACTACTTTGTCTTTTGTAAGTAAATACACATCTTCTCAACTCTCTTCGCCATACTCCTGAAACTCATATTCTTCATTCCTGAGAAAGGTTTAAAGTCATCATACTCAGAGATTGAGATATTTCACCTCTTGCCAACTTTCCCTTAACTTCTCGAATACTTCCTCTTAATAAATCTCCATTGCAGTCTTCCTTTACAATGACGGGCCCTGCCTTGGTTCCATCGAGCTCAACTAACTTCTTTCCTTCCTTATCTAACACATATGCAATGAAATGATGCTTTACTTTGCTCTGGTCTCCATTAATAGCCCTCGATTGACCTTTTGAGGCATGGGTTTTGTGAATCTTTTGAAATTCGGTATTCTGTTCCAATGCTTTACATTTATCAGTTGGTGACAATGCATCTGTGCTCTCTCGATACCTACCGAGTACTGATGTGGAATCAACACTAACCACAGGTGAGTTGAAGACTGCATGAAGACATGCAATAATACCTATTAATATACATAAGATATGATGAGATATGATATACACATGAGAATATAAATATACGTTGTGATATGTGTTATTTACTAACAAATACATAAATAATAACACTTACCGCAAGCATTATCCAACACTTTAGATTGATGTGTGTAGAAAGCAACCTTATCATAATCATCAGTTGAACCTAAATCGCATTCTCGGTATGCTGACTTTTCTACTAATCTTTCATAACATACTCTGTATATCAAGAAGATGACATGAGACATATGATATGCACAGTTTTGATCAGCATAAATATGACTTACATAATTCCAAGCACAGGCTGAGGGATGAATGCCAATAGCTCTTCGTCAAATCCAAATACTTCGCCGATACTGAATGTTTGTGGAAGGCCAATCGAATGCAAATAATTGGTAAAAACTTCAGGGTTACTTTCTAGTGGCGGCCATGAAAACTTTTTATCTTCATTACTGTCATCCTCGATAACAGCCGGTTGCGATGCTTCGTCTGCAGACATGATATATAATAGGTACTAATTGATATATTGTTTGGGATGTGAGTAGAGGAAAACAAAACAAAAAAGTGCGCATAAGATGTGCACAAAAAAATATCCAATGACCTCCCGACCAAACACATATCCCTGCTTATTACTCTAACACTTTCAACTATTACTGATATACTGCTGTTGTGTTACTCACCTTAAATAAGAAGTGCCGACATTGCAACTACACTCCGCTTAAAAAGCGAATCCCTTTTGGCGATCAAACTCCATACTAATTATTCCTTGTTATTATTCCACCTCTTGCTCTCGTTAGCATATTAATAACTTCTTACAGCAGCCGAGCTGCGGCTTAAATATATTAAATCATTTCTTAAGTAGTACCAAGGTTGATAGGTTGAGAGTGTAGTAGAGTGCCGATCGGATTGAGGAGGGCTATTGAGTATTGCAAAGATGTCTCTTATTATTGTACTACTTCTGGTGACTGCCAGCATATCAAAGGTGATGGCCTTTTCGCCTACTAATTTGCAACACCAACCTTCCTTGATAACACATCGTCGAGGCAATATTGCAATTAATAACAGAGGGAGGTTATCGTCACAACTCTATATGAATAAGAAGAAAAAGAAGAATCGATCTAATAAGTCGTCGAATAAATCTAAAGCTTTTGGTGGTGGTAGTACTTCATCATCATCATCTACAACTACACTAATTAAACCAAAAACAACTTCCAATTTTCAATATGCTGGTACTATCAAACCTGGATTACAAAGTCCTAAACGTATTGTGCCCAGTGAGAAGATACAGTTTCCAGACTATGCGGTGAGTTTGTTTGATATTTCAATATATGATTGCATTACTTTGTATTGAGTTGTGTGTTGTCATGTATGATACATTACCATGCTAAAAGTATGTATATTATTGCTCACCGATATTGCAATATTGTATTTTTTAAACATAGCTTGATGGCACTCCTAAGAATAGACCAGCATTATTTCCATGGGTAATCGAAACAAAGAAACCTGAAGAGATTGAAAAGATGAGAAAAAGTGGTAGATGTGCACGCGAGGTACTGGACTTGGCTGGTAGAGCAGTTCGTCCAGGTATAACAACGTGAGTTTGGTATATATTGTCATATGTGTTTCTTTGGTGTAGTGATGGAATTCTCATAAAATATCATGTGTGTATATCTATCATTATTCAGTGATGAGATTGACAAAATTGTTCATGAAGCCACAATTGAGCGTGGAGCATATCCCTCTCCTCTCAATTACCACAAGTTTCCAAAGAGCTGTTGTACTTCTGTGAACGAGGTTATATGCCATGGTTAGTTTGTTACACACTAGTATGATACAGTAAACGTATTGTTTATTAATTGTTTATCCACAATATTATTTGTTTATCCCCTCTTTAGGCATACCTGATGACCGAGCTCTGGAAGAGGGAGATATTGTGAACATTGACATAACTTGCTACTTAGATGGTTATCACGGGGATTGCAGTGAAATGTTTGTAGTGGGAGGAAAAGAGGCATTAGACAATAAGGGGCAACGATTACTTCAAGCAACATATGATTGTTGGGTGAAAGCATTAAACTTTGTTCAGCCAGGCAATGATTACAAGGATATCGGGGCAATCATTGAAGATCATGTGACCAAAGAAGGGTTTACAACTGTTAAATCGTTTTGCGGTCATGGAATCGGCTCAGGAAAGTCCTGTACTTCTTCATTATGTGAATGCTTGTGTTCAATATGAAGTCTCGGTGATTTGGCTACTTTATTTGAACTTTCTTTGCCTTCGTTTGATTGTCTTTGCAAACCACGTACACTAACAAAAGCTACTATCTCCTCTCTTCATCTTCATAACTTGTGAAACGCGCATCTTCCAGTCTTTCATACCAATCCGGTGAGTCTTCATGTTGTATGCATGCATATCTTGTGCATATGAATCATGTTATTATTGTGATTTCAAATCTCATCATCTTCTTCTTTGGTAGAATATATTGCATTATAAGAACTCGGAGCCAGCTGGTCAAATGGCAGCAGCGCACTGCTTCACTATTGAACCTATGATATGCGAGGGAAACAATAGTTATCTTATGTGGCCAGATGATTGGACTGCCACTACTCGTGATGGTGGTAGATCAGCTCAGTTTGAACACACTCTTTTGATAACACCCGACGGTGTAGAAGCTTTAACAGGTAAGATAGAATCAAGTCCAGTTCAGTTTTGGGAGAAGGAGAGTACTGTGAAGCAAGGAGTGTGGCTTGGGACATCAAGTGCTGCAAAAGAAAGAGAGAGTGCTTTGAATACTGTATTGTTGGAAGGCTAACTTCTAGTTGGGCGGTTCAAATCTACTTAACATTTCTCTAACTTGTTATAGAACTACGAAAAGATGTCGTCTTCTTCGTCTTCTTCTTCTTGGTCGTTTCCCCAGATATCATCATCAATTACATCTTGCTCTTCTTCTTCTTCTTGTATATTAATCTTGACAGTTCCGTCTCTAAGAAGATTTCCCGACATGTTATTCTCTCCGACACGAATGTCGTTCTGTACAGTATCATTCAAGGCACTACTTGTTTTGTTTGCTTTGTGCGGTTTATTCTTCTTCTTCTTTTCCACTCTGTTGATATCCTTTCTCAAATTGTCAATATATGTATTGTACCCCTTTCTTCGAAATTTCAGCGCAGAAGGTTTCTCTTCTTGATGTATTGAGGTTGTGTCCGCCTTGATACATGGACTAAGTCCAGTAGTGCTTCCAAAGCTGTTACTAAACGCCTTGCTAGCAAATATATCATCCTCTTCAAGCTCAGCTTGACGGTATGGACTAGAATTAAATAGATCATCCTCCTCGTCATCGTTGTCGTCATTATCATCTTCGTCATCATATGAAACTGAGGTATTAAGCGTATGTGTGTCTTTCTTCTTTGTTGCTCGACGAACTACTTTGGGTGTAGCAACCATGGCTTGCCACTTACTCTGACATTCAGATGAAGATTTGGTTCCGACTTGTACGGCTACTTCTTGCCAGTATAAAGTTGAGGTAGGGTTGACATTCTTCTGTGCGTTACGAAGCATACTGATTTCATCATTAGTCCATTCACCATCTCCTGTATTTGGATTCAATGGAGCTTTAGCAGGGATTGAGTTCTCAGTTTTAAACTTGATTGTTTTAGACTTCTGCTCCTTGAAAGCCTTGGTAGTTTCCAAGGTTGGAGACTCGACCTGTTCCTCATCGTCTTCATCATCGATAGATTGGTCAGCTCTTTCAACTGAGTCGAATGTCTTCTCTCCATTCTTATTCTTCTTGTTCTTCCATGAAGCAACTGTAAGACGATCTGTTGGCTTAGACTGCCTTGTCGATCTTCTTGTTGGTTCTGCTATTTCTTCTTCCTTGGTAGTAACAAGAGGCTGAATGGCCAACGCTTTTGCGTTGTCACTTTCTGCAGTTAGCTTGTTCTCCTTCATATTTGTAGTCGCCTGTAAGTTAATCCTCTTTACATCCCTTGACTTAGACACTACCGCTTTGCCCTCTTTTCTTGCCGTAGGCAATTCAACTTCCATTACACACGATCCTCGCACTGGACTTCTTGCCGTCTTCTGCTCCGCTATCACGCCCGACTTCTTTGTCCTAGTCTTAATTCCTTCAGCTTTAGAGACATTTGAAAAGAGATTTGACTTGGCATCACAAAGTACAGCACTACCATCACCTTCATTAGTTGGTGATGAAATGAAGGATGGAGTCGTAGTTAGAATACGAGGGCTGGCAACTGTGCTTGTAAATGATGTATCTGCAGCTTGAATTGTAGTAGTTTCCTCATTTCTACTACCACCCACAATTGGACTTATAGTCATTTCTGTTGTTGTTGATATTGTAGGTGCTGGTGATGCCACAACCATGGGCTTAGCTGTACTCAAAGCAGCATCCTTAAAGTTGTCAGGAGTTGGCTTACTATCACATTTCTTTTTCATATTTGGATTAATCTCCGGCCTAGGAGTACGATCAGGAAAGAGAGCTGAGTTATTTGTAGAGATTGATGTATAGCGATGATTTATCGGAGGACTTGTAATTCCTCCCGACATTGATCGATGACGGATTGTTAATGGTGTTGAGCACTCCATACTATTGTGCTGTTGTTGATTTGGCTGTTTCTCTTCCTCAATCATTAATGACTCCACACAATTCGTTAGAGATGATACATCATTGAGAAGTAGACTAGTATCCGTTACCTTGTCCTTCTTCTTTTTCTTCTTTTGCACAGCCTTCTTTGTCGCTACTCTACCACTAGAAGAAGACTTTTGTGTCTTTTGAGTAGAAGCTGGTAATGCCATGAGAGACGAAAGTCCTCCTGTGCTTGTTGGTTTTCCTTTACTACTCTTTGTAGCCTCCTTCTTATCAACAAAACTACTTTCTTGGACCATTGATGACACAGGATGATTATATCTACTACCCCCTTTTCGTCTGTTGTTATTCTTTCTTTTGTGAATGTCAATCCCCGTTGTCTTGGAGGTGGTAGTTGTGAATGAGTTGTTAATATCTGCCATGCTATAGGTTGTTACATCCAACTCATCCTTGTCACCATTTTCTAACTTCTCTGTATTTTGATTAGATTCCCTTTTAACTTTAGCTGATTGCCGTGGCTGTTGTTTCTTACTATTATTGGCAATCATACTACTATTTGCCGCCAGTGATCCACCGTTTGACGACTGTTCTCTACTATTTCTTCTGTGATTTACTGCTATTAATCCTTTATTTCCTATAGATAATGATATTGGTTGTTGATGATTATTTGGTAATGTAGCCGTTGTTGTTGTTGACGCAAGTGAGTCCATTGTTAGATTAGTAGATCTCTTACTGCTGAATGATTTATTATTATTATTTTGTGATGACAGCATACTCTTATTATTTTTATTTTCCTTGTCTATACGGGGCTTATCAACACCCTTCTCTTTAGTATTATTATTGGATTTACTTGATGTAATATTGACAAGTGATGAGTTTGATGAAGCCAATAACCGAGCTCTACTACGGGCACGTGATTTCTTTGGTTGCTGTTGTTGTTTGGTGATATTATTATTGTTATTTATTTCGCCCATATCATCGGCGAATAATACTTTCCTCGCCCGATTGAGCACTCCGCCCATGAAACCAATGGTATCATCATCTTCTGCAGCCGGTTTCCAGGTAGGCATATTGATAATTAATACTTATGTTAACAGTCGAAGAATATAATTTATCGGCAGTGTTGTCTTCAATTTAAAAAACGTATGGAATATTTGGGCCCCCTCCGGTATCGCCTGCTTAACTTTCTATACTTAACTTTACTATACTATACTATACTTTATTACTATCCTTAATCTACGATTGCCGCTAGCTAGAGTATGGTATCTACTCTCTATTTACTGTTTGTAAAGCCAACAACCAAAATCGTTACGGTATTTTCGAGCCGTATTTACTCATACGGGCCTACCTGATACAAAGAGTCAACACAAATGTTACTACTTCCTTTCTATTTACTATTTACTCCTTTGCTTTGCTATACGGCATCTCTTCTCTCTATTACTCGAGGTTGATATGGTTTTTACATCTCAACAAAGTTTGAAAAAGTCAAGTGGAAACAGTAGTAGTGGTGGTGACGACAGTAAGAAACGAAAAAGTATGATGAATCGTCGAGGTGCATCATCAAGTAATAAATTTGAGAAATCTGGGTCTGGATATCGAGGACATGGTGGACGTGGTGGATCTCGTAAAATTGATGATTATTCTGGATTTGTTATGGACGAACGTCGTTCGGGCGGTGGCCGTGGAGGTGGGGGTAAAGAGAATGTAGTGGATAAACGCTTTTATGATGGTGAGAAAGATATTTTGTGTTTGTGTTTTGGTATTATGTATATATTATTAGATGGATATACCTCACCTGTTGTCATCCTTCTACTCTTCTTTAATACTTGTATAGGTTTCAAAGATGATTTTGATATGTCTGATCTCAAGTAGACGTCTCGTTTATTAACGAGTGTGGTTTTCATATTTAGTGGGAAGAAAAAGTATTCATATCAAGTTGGGAATTGCTGTGTAGTAATGATGGCAGTAATCGGAGTATGTCAATAGGTTTTCAGTTTTCGATAGATCAAACACTTTCCGATGTACATGAGATTATTTTGATTACATAGTTTAGATTTGATTTTGCTGAGTGTCTTTGAGACATATGTAACAGATAAAGATGATTTGATGAAAGAACAAGTTTTATATGTTACACATGTTACTTTACTCTTTTGGGAGTCATTTGCATTGAATCAAGTTGAATATATTATTTATATATATTATTCATAAAAAAAACATATGTATGGGTGTTAATGCTGGTAATCAGTAAGTGGCCATCTCATGCACAGAATGTACTTCATACTCAACCAAGAGCATCTGCATAGAACGTTTTACATTTTTCATAGCATGTCATTGTTATAGTAGTAGCTGGTGCAAAATGGATCACTCTTGCGCCGGCTCCTCTGAATAGACCACGAATACCACCTTTGTTGTATGCTGAATGTAAGCAATCTACCATCCCTTTATGTTCAGTCTGACCTTGTCCTGCATTATTGCTAGCAGCCGCCTGTCCTCTTTGAACTTGCAATCTAAGCTTTGCCATATCTAATGGTGATGTTAAGAATGAAGCTAATGCACCTGCGGCTGAACTACATGCAACCAAATAAAGTAAAGGTAGATCTCCGTCTGCTTTGGCTACCGGACTACTGTGATTGTCGTGTTTACCAATGTAGTGCTCTCTTGCTCTCATCTTGCACTGCTCATAGAACATGAAATATAAAGCGCTGAATGGGCCAAATGACGCCAATGTGGCACCATATCCTTTATATATACCTCTTAGTCCTTCCGTCTTTAATATCTTTTGCAGTGCATCTAAGGAACCTCGATAATAAGTTTCTGAAGTATTCTTCATCTGTTTATATTGTTGCTGTTGTACTTGCATCCTTTCTTTTACAACATCCACTGGCACGTATATTATACAACAAACTGTTTCTGCTAGCATACCAGACATGAAATGAACTGTGAACTCTTCTCCCTTTGATAGAGATGATGGTTTACTATTGTCTTTTGCTGATGTTATAGTAACGTCTCTTTCGTTCCAAGCAGACAAAGCTGATGATATTGTATCTCTCCAATATGCATAACCAGTTAGATATAGTATAGTGCCAGGAGTGCCGCCAACAATCACTGCATTGAGACCACGATATAGTGCTCGGATACCTTCCTGTTTATACGTTCTTAGGAGAGCATCGATTGGTCCTCTATATGTATTGTTCGCTTGTAATCTAGCCTTGGCGGTGTCTAGAGGATGTGTCAATATTCTACTAATAATACCAGCTGTTGCTGATGCCAATACATCATATACTATAGCTGATGAAGACTGTGTATCATCCTCTGCATTAGAACCCATGTGTCTGATTTTGTCTTTAGTTTGGGTTATCAGTTATCTCCACTACAAGTGATAGGAGAGGACATTAACAATAGTGACAGTTGTGTTAGCTCTATATATTAGTAGTATTAGCAGGAGTATGCCTTCACAGCAGTAAGAGAAGGAAGAGGAGCAATGATCAAAGAGGAAAACCGTTTGACGAATAAACCTAACTTTATCACAGCCAACATACATATCTCTCACCACAAACTAAGCAGTAGAGGCGTATCCCACATTACTTAAATATTAACAACATAATATGTACGACGATGACAATTTACTCGCTCGCAGACACGAAAAATAGGAAAGTACAATAGAGTACAAATTTAACAACAGATTAATAGATTATATATTAATTACCAGTAAAGGTATGGTATTATCATTTCTCCAACAGATCACCCATCCAATAGTCATGTGCAGAAGATTGCAAATGTTTAGAAAAGCAGCACAGCATCATACTCATCTTTTCAATAACACTATACCTGTTTGCAGTAACAGTACTAAGTTACCTACTAGTTGGCGTCAATCAGGTAAATGATGTTTTTATTGTATGCAACGCCTTCTTTTATTTGCTTTGTAGACAACTGGTATACTTATTCAATATACTCTTTCATCTTCTCCGTCGCCGAATACAAACACAACATATGTTCTACATACTACAACACAATAGTGCGGTCATTTTCATCATCAAAAGATAATACTGTTACAATAACATATGTCGATCCGGATGGAGAAGAGCATCCAGTGAAGGCAGAAATAGGGAAGCATCTACTAGATATAGCGCATGACAATAATATAGAGCTGGAAGGTATGTATGTTACTAGAATACTTCTTTGACTTCATTACTCTTCTCAAAAGATTTGGTTCATTAATTCTTCTTTGGCTACACAAATATGATCCGATAAAGGGGCATGTGGAGGAGAGCTTGCATGTTCTACCTGTCATCTTATTTTTGATCAAAAAGTATATGAATCACTTCCACCGATGTCAGATGAAGAAGAAGATATGCTTGATCTCGCATTTGAGCTAACAGAAACGTGAGTACTTGTGTATTATCTTCACCATTTGATCTTTTCTATGAGACACTCTTGTCACTAATTTGTTATGATCGGTTATAGTTCTCGTCTGGGATGCCAAATCAATGTAACTAAAGAGTTTGAGGGTATAAAAGTCAAGATACCGGATGATGGCTACTGATTAGAAGGGGAAACGAAGCAATGAGTACAATCATCTTGCAGTGCATTAATAAGTAAGTAGAATCGGATAAAAACTATATCACAATACAACACAGAAGCATCTGTTGTGTCATTTATCTTGCAAAATGCAAATCTCTTTCACCAGGAAGAGCTTGAGAGTGGAAAGGCTAGCAAAAGGGAATGTTTAGAGATGTAGTATCTTAAAATATGTACATGAACATTTCAGATTACGATATATATATATATATATATATATTGATTGAATTGCTACAAAGACAACACAACTTCCCCGCGAGGCCATTACCATAGTTGTTGCTGTGTTGTCGACCTAGTCGCCTCTACAGCGTGCATGCCTTGATAGTTAAGGATACCTTGTTTTGGTCTTGATCTTGACCGATTATCAAACTTGCCTCCGCCC
>Ga0075437_12459_pt1 | contig 15104 bp, 20 predicted proteins | sample MintriMetagenome_FD_74266 | JGI IMG/M metagenome (GOLD analysis project Ga0075437, IMG submission 74266) | Marine eukaryotic communities from Monterey Bay, USA to study complex ecological interactions - Minidiscus trioculatus and... | ecosystem: Environmental > Aquatic > Marine > Unclassified...
TATTAGATTTAATGAATAATATGCAAAATAATTTACGTATTTGGTATGACGGTAAGCAGATGTTTGGACTGGGTAGTGATGTTACTGTGGAGTTTAATGAATGTCAGATGATTTTTCTGTGGAGTCTTTGCCTTCGGCAAACGGTATCCCTTCCCCCCGTTTAGTCCGTAAGTACGATAGCAAAGAGTCCAATTGAGTGGTGCATAAGTGTTTGTGAATCTTATATGCGTATCGAACATATGACGCCACGCCACAAAAGGATGTTAGAGGAGGATATGAATTGCAAAGAAGATAGTAGTCTTCGTACACTGTGGCCGATAGTTGTTCAAAAGACGAGGTGAAAAAATGAGCTCCAAAGTTGGTGCACCGACAACTCTACAAGATGATGCACCAACTTTATCAAGTACTAACACTACTGCTGTAACTGCTAATACTAACGTCGCCGCTGTATTATCAATATCAGAATGTTCTAAAGTTAACAATAACACTGGCATACCATCTTTATCTGCGGCCACATCAGAGACAGAGAGCAACACCACAGCCGCAAATAATAATAACCTCCAATCATACTCTTCTACTGATATGCTACCTGACGAAGTGAAGAATGTACTATCTCTCTCCTTTCCACGGTGCTCTGTATGTGATACAGATTGGTATAATTACAAGGAAGGCGAGGAGGAAGAAGAGGATACTAAGATGCCTGCAGCTAAGACCACCGAAAGTCGAAAACGAAAGCGTAGTACTTCCACCACACGTCAGCGTCCTTCACACTATAAATTATACCCCATGCCGAAATGTCAATGTTCAACACGTCTAGCAATACCCCATAATATTAACCTTCCAATACCAGCATCATCATCTAAGGATACCAACAAAAACAACAACAAAGAAGAATCACCAACAAACAAATTATCCAAAATATCAACCCATACTTTCTCAAACTTGGCAATGTGTAAATGTTGTTTACAAAAGTCATTACAAACATCAAATGAAGTTGTTACACATGATTATCGTCAATCACATATTAAGGATGGACAACCGGATGTGAAGTTTACGGTGGATACCAAGTGTACTATTTGTTCGCAAAAGTTTTTACCTCTTCATCAGTTGGAGCTTAGTAGTACTAGTACTACCACTGAAAAGAAGAGTAGTGGGGTGACAAAGAAGAAGGGTAAATCGGATATTGACTGGTATGATGCAATAGAAACAACGATAGAATTGGTTGGGTGGGGTAAAGCTACTTTAGAAGATGTCCTACAAAAAAAATAGGGCAATGAGCATGTCAAACTAGCAAAAGATGGCAACGTATCATCACTAGTACGGAGAAAGATTTGCAACGAGGAAACAAGATTATGGAATACATCTCAAGCAGCCTATCATCCAATGATAGATTGTACATTATCAAATCAAGAAAGCTACGATATTATCTTTCAAGTATTGGAGAATGTATGCGACTGGTACATTTGATTACGGCTACAATTGGTGATCTACTTTGTATCGACAAGGATATTGAGGTGCAAGAATTCACACTATCGCAATGGAATAATAATGCCATTGTAGCTAATGCCATTGTCATTGAATACCTCTGGAATGAGATTGCTGCCAAGGCTGTGGAGAATGATATTGTCTTGCCAAAGCTTGAAAGTGTTATTGAGATTCGATCAAGATCGGGTCATCCTCTTGATGCACGTCAAGTTAATCGTTTGTGTCAACTCACACTTCGAGTGCCAGTAGAGGAGGAGGGCACATGTACTCAGTCTTCTGTGATGTGGAATGGAAAGCGATACATGGCGATTGCCGCAAACTTTTGTGCTAATCGTCAAATAATTTTATAATTGTCATAAGGACTGGCATTATCAAGTGACACATAAGATTACTTATTGTTTATCTATCTAATTGGCTCCTAGTTTGCTAGAGAGTATTATATCTCCCTGGTTTAAGCCCCACCGCCACGACAAGACGGCCAATAATTGGTGGAGAAGGGCCCTCAGTTGTTTGTGAGGGGGGACCAAGAAAGGATGCATGGTCCACTTTTGTAAATTGTGTTTAAGGGGTGTTTGGGTAGATCAGTTGTGATTCAATTATTAAACTCTTCTGCACGTCCCTTGGTTATTACATCCCCTGTCACTACAACAAAGGGAGCAGTCGTTGTTGGGAGGTGCTTCGCCTTGCTTCCCGCATGAGCTCGGCTGGGATGATGAGCTTGGCATAGAAGACGGCATCGTGGAAGGTCGTAAGGAAGGTTGAAAGGATTCAGAAGGGCTATCTGTAGGATCTGTTATCCAGGGAGTCTCCTCTCGTTCTGTACTCTCGTCTTCAGTTAAATCCACAACTTCATGCTCAGAATCTTGATCTTCTTCTGGCTCTACACCTCCGATAACTTCAACCCTGGAAATGAGGAAAAGAGGATCACTCGCATCAATATCATCTTGGTTACCACCTATAATTGTGTTGCACTGGGTAGTGTCGGAATTGCCAGACTCATCAGTTGCCGTGACACGTACGACATACTCGCGTAGCTTCTTAGGAGACGAGACCTTGCACTTGCCATTGTTACTTGACTTGCATGTATGATCCTCAGCCCAGATGGACGGGCTTCCATCAACTCGAGAATCTGAAATTATCACCATCTAAAGCAAAGAATGTAATGTTAGATAAGAGCAACACATGATAGACAATTCTCCAAGCCTGTGAATAAGCCATATAACCCACCTCCTCTCCAGTAGCAACAACCTCATTACTGAGCACTTCAATAGACACTTCTAAATCTTTAGTATCGGTGCACTTCTTGCCTCCGTCAACAGCAGTGAAGGTAAAGCCTAAGTCAGTAAATACACCAGCTCCCGTTCCACTCAAACCTAGAGATAAGAAGGAAGTGAGTTGGGTTAGATCTCAGGCTGAAAGGAAGAGATCAAGTAACATGAGACAACTTACCCTGAGTTCCAAGGCTACATGTCAAAATAGGAGGATCGACATCAACATCAACAGCTTCACCTAACCCATCAGTTAACATTGGCAGTTCAAGTCCACGTTCCCATGTGAGCTTTTCTTCGTCAATTTCGTAACGCACTGTAGACATCATAACACTGTCATCTACAGCCTCCATGCTATAGTAGAAAGTGCTACCAATTTGATTATCACAGACAGGGTCAGAGTCTGGGTTACAGTTTGGTACGATTACCACCTTGCAAGTGACACTCGCAGAATTACCAGCAAAATCTGATGCCGTAACCTCAATATCATAGAATCGTGTCTTCAAGTCTCCCATAGTAGGATCAGGCCTACACAATCCATCAAAACCTTTGTTTTCACAGCCGCACCTGCAGGAGAGAAAGTACAAGAGAAAGAAGAGTGAGTGGCGACTTCCATATTAAACAATATGATACAAATGTGATGAAAATAGTTTGCCTACCGAGTTGGAGCATATAGAACATCTAATTGTTCAACAACACCCTCCCTCTTCCTTTTGAATAGCTCAGCAATGTTCATTTTGTTTTGTTGAATCTCGTTACTCTTAACGACAACGTTTACGTGAACATCTTCGTCACAGTTTTCCTAGTAAGTAAAGAGTAAAGTTAGGTGGTCTCCTTTGCAGACATATCATACCACAACTTCTGTCTCGGTACTTACTGTCAAGGTATAGAAGAATCGAGCATCTTCCAACCGATTTCCATCCCCATCAGCCTTTGACATGAAATGATAGAGAGTGTTGCCCTCGACGATGTTGATGCTATTAGAATTAGGGATGAAACCACACTCAACAACCGGAGGATCGACATCAATGTCTATTGCTTCCTCAATAACTACATCTGGATCTAGTGTTGCAAGTCCATCTTCCCATGTAAGCTTCTGTTGTGCAACTTGGTTAAGAACTTGTGACTGTGTAACACTTGCAAACACAGAAGATCGGATGTAGTAGAAGTTTTCTACATTTGGCAGCTCAGGCCCGTCATACGCTTCACAATTTGAATCGGTCTCTGGGTCACAGCTTGGGACAATTACCACTCGGCATGTATCACTTCCAACATTACCAGCCGCATCACTTGCCGTGACAGTAATGTCATAGTATCGAGTCTTCAAGTCTCCCATCGAGGGATCTGTCTTGCACAACCCATCTACTTTCTTTTCACAATCACAACTGCAACAGTAAAAGGCATAATGAAGAAGGAGGTAAGTGAGTCAAGACCTGTGAAACAAACATGACATCAGGGCACTCTCTACTTACTGAGTAGGAGCATAGAGAAACTCTGCCTGTTCAACGAAACCCTTCCTCTTCCTTTTGAATAGCTGAGAAACTGTATTCTGTTGAAGCTCATTACTCTCCGCAACAACATCAATGTGGACATCAACATCACAGTGTTCCTGCACAGGTAGATTGAGAGGTAGTGTTGAGATCATTTTGTCAATCTCAAGTTTCAAACACACAGCAGCAAGTACTTACTGTCACATTATAGAAGAAACCGGCATCCTTTAATCGGGCATCATTCAATCGTCTTCCAACTCCCTCAGTCTTTAACATGTAATGGTAGAGAGTTTTACCATCAACCATGTTAGCACTGTTGGTATTAGGGACTAAGAAGCCACATTCAACTACAGGAGCTACTTCATCAAGCTGTACAGTCACCTCTCTTGAAGCTCCATTAAGAGGATTTACAAATGGCACATCTTTCAAAGGGGACCTTGAGCCGTAATCATAGCCAACACATTCAGAATAATTTTGATATGGTGTGATGGTATATTGAGTGTTCTGGCATTCACCACTTGTTTTCATAATATCCACGTAAAGTTTGCTCGTAGGGGCACAATCATCTGATGGTAATAGAAGATAATTTCATGTTTGATTGGAGGTTAGTTTTTGCCAGTAGGTATACATTTGACGGACTGGTCTCTTCAACTTACCTGATACTGCAAATTCATATTCCAAAAAGTTCTCTGCATCTGTCGCATTCTGGAACCATTTGTCTGTGTAGCAAAGTCTTAAGGTGTTATCTCGATCACATCTGAATATCTTAGCATCACGAATAAGGATTTCTGGTGCAAAACGATCCTCACATTTGTCAACCTTACCATCCCCATCAGAGTCCAAATCATCACAACCAGCTATTAGAATGAGAGTAGACATTTGTTTAGTATACATCACATACGTCAAAATCTACGCTTATCATCAGAAAAACTCACCTTGTCTTAGCTCTGCAATGTAGGGATAGTTATTGCCTATCCCATCACAGAGTTTTGTTAAGTCCTGACAAGATGCCTTTGCACATCCAGGCTCACTGAAACCTCCTGCTTCTAGAGATGTATCTACGCATGTGCAATTTTCAGGCACCTTTCCTTCTCTATCGGTACATTCAACATCTCGTAGTCGCCGCCTTCTGTCCTCATCCAAAAGAGCTTCGTTAGCCTCTTTTACGCCGTCGGAAACCTCACCAAGCATAATTTTAAGCTGTTGTGTGGCTTGGAAAGTCGTAATGATGTTACCGTGATTCGTAATGACGTTCTCGTAGATGGATTCTTGTCGGCCTGATGTATACGCTGCGTTTGTTCCATCAACAATTTCTGCATAAATTTTGTCAGATATATCTAATGCTATGTCAGCTAGAAACAAAGCTGTTCCGACAGTAAATTCAAATGGGACAGCGGCAGCTATACATATTGATTTTGGTGCATCAGTACCAACACCAGCAACAACAGTTAGGGGAAAGACTTGACATAAAACTTTCGCCTTTTTGGTGGAGCTATCCAGAAACTTGGCACCCTGGACAATCTTTCTCAAGGCAAAAGATGACGACCTCCATGCTTTTGCAATAGCCGAAGGAAATGCTTCTGTAAAAGAAAGGTGAGAAAAATGATGTAGAGTTTATTTCAACAAGGAATGACAACGAATAGATAAGCCTCACCCTTATTGTTTGTTATTAACACTGTACTGACAGCAAGATCTTCCAATTCGCCACCATCTTCTGCTCCGGCCGTTCCAGTCGCAAAGCCATCCAAGTTTGTAAAGTCCGTAAAACACTATGAGAACATGTATGCATACATGAGGTTAGGTTAGATTGTAGAGGACAAGCAGAATGAAACTAAAACTCAACATACGTGCCACTTACCTGTAAATCTTTAACTTCTTTGCAAATCCTATCATCATCTACATAATCTTTATCGTAGTCGAAATACTCCCTCAATTCACCGCACTTGACTGAATCGTTAACTTCTTCAACTTTAATTTTCGGAGCGTCCTCAAGGTATTCAAGAAAAGCTTTCCTAGTCCTTGATTCTCTTACTTGGATTATCTCTGCTTCCACACAAGCCACAAGAGCTGAACAATTTCGAGGACTTGGACACCAAGACCCATAGTAAACATCACATGCAGCTTCGTTAAATCCAGATATTACATTGCCTTGTTTGTTACAATCGTCTTGGGGATTCTTTGGGATTACCGTGGTGCCGCCGTCACCTAGAGACGTGTATTTTTGACATTGATACTTTGAAATAGAGGAGAAGGATGAATGAGTGTACTAGAGAAGAAAGAACAGACTTTTACTCTCTCGGAAGTTCAACACTTTATCCTCACCTTCTCTCCCCAATCCTTGGACTCATACGGAGCATCAAGACAACAGAAACCTGGGACATCATCAACCAAACGATCACTGATCTCAGATGGGATTACGCAATCAACACTTGTAACTGTTTCACATTCCTCCTGGAAGTCATCATTACAACAGCCCTCGGTACAACATAATCCTGATGGACAGGATCCATCAGAGGCTGGCTTTAAGCCTCCGCACTGCATACAGTCAGAAGAACAGCACACATTTGCATCATTTACAGATACTTTCCCTCCTTGACACCAATCGTCAGGATCCACAGGTTTAATCACTTCTTCAAGTCCGTTGGCATAGGCACATACCTGCCCAATCGTTGTTTTGTTTCCAAAAAAGAGAGCAACTGATGCATCTAGAGAAGATCGCTCGAGACCGAATTCAAACAAATCGTCTTTAAGTGTCTGAAGTTTTTCCTTTTCCTTTTTGCACACCTCTTTCTGTGCATCAGTATAATCTTCACTATCTTGACACTCTTTGTAGTATTCTATCTCTGTATCAATATCTTCACCAATAGAGTAAGCAAATATAAGTTGGTTCTTGAGATTTTCAGTAAGTGTTGGAGTACTTCCTGTGTTATCAATTCCACTACTATCACCAACATTGATATAGTCGAATACTTGGTTCATGAAAGCAACATTAATTTGCCCGTGCTTATCAAATGAAATTCCACTCTTACTATTACTATCATCAGTGAGGACCTTAACATTTACTGGTAGTTGAAATTGATCATCACCTCCTGGAGCATAAGGATTGGTCCCACTACTATCACTAAAGATTCGTATAACATCATTTGCCTTGGCATACATGTTCGCCACAAGATCATTCTGTGAAAAGAAAATATCATGAGCAATCAATAATGATATGTCAGCAATACAAAGATATTCTCCAACTATCTTACCGCACAACCCATGAATTCATCAAAGATATCTACAATGAACTTTGCAGCTCTATCCACTGTAGGCACTCTGTCAAAAAACAGACGCCCGAAACTTCGACTTTTTATTAGAACTATACTCCCAAAACGGATACCGCGTGGCCCAAATAAACGCTCTTCTCGAGAAGGTAAATCAATGGGAACGTCATAATCAAAGTATTGAGACAGACCATTTAAAGTGAAGTCAAACGGGAAAGGGGAATAAGATGAAAATGTTAAGATACCAGGCCTTCCGCCAGCAAAAATTGGTTCAAGCCTGCCAAGACAGGCTGATTCGCACTCGCGCTCGGCCTTTCTTCCTACTCCTCCTAATTTGTCACACTCCTCTCCCAAACTAATCCGAATATAGGAGTAGCTCATACACTTGAAAGCTGATGTCATATCCCCAATAGATATTTGTTTAATCAATTGAAGATCACTTGGTTCGATATCTACGAAATCATCAACTGTTAATTGATTCAATTCATTTTCACATTGAGATGTATCAGGAATGTTCACAATTACGATGTTTCGATCAATCTTGCAACCAGACTGATCGATTGTTCGGCAAACTGTTCTGATGCTATCAATATACTCAGCTACCTCCTCTTGAGTACATTGACAATTTGAATCGACACATCTATTCGTAGAGGCAGTAGGTGAGTCAGGATCGTCATCGGGATCATTAATACAGCAATCAAAACCAGTATCTCCATTTTGCCAACCAAAGTCACTTTGGCAATTGTTCAAACCATCATTACAGACCAAGCCTGGTCCACACTGATCATCGTTGTCACAATCACCCCTGTTTAAACAATGAATAAGGTTTTAGTGACAATCATTTGGATACCATGATAAGAAATGAATATGAAAAACTTACTCTCCAAGCCCACATTTATTTCCCGAGGTGCAACATCCATTAACTAGATTCCGACATGAATTGAACTGGGGGCTACAAGGTAGACTTAAGTCAGAGTTTGAAGCACAATAAGAATTATCTCCCTGCTTAAAAAGGAAGGACGAGCCGCCGCTACACCACTCTGGATTACGATCAACCACCAAGTTTTTCCTAATGTTCTTGTTGAATTCATCCACCAAGTTCTGCATGCAGACCTCGACCCGTTCCTCAATGTCGAACGATGCGATATTACTGATAGTATATATCGACTCTAGAGTCATGAACTAGAGAACCATAGGGTAAGAACAGAATCCTTATGAACTACAAAGTCAACTTCCTTCTCTTACCTTTGATGTTCCGAAGCCCCTACACACTCCAGTCACACTACCTCCCTGCCACTTCCCTTGTATACTCAAACTCTCATCAAAACGGTGAAACTGTTGGAGGAGCTGGTCACACTCTCCGCCCTCTTTCACGATATTTCCATTGCCTGTCAGATCAAAGGTTTCGTCAGAAATGGTATACTGTTTTAAGATATCCTTACTCAAGCGTAGAATGTTGTCCAACTAAATGGTAACAAAGACATGAGATAGGTTTCAAGGGATGTGAAGGCGAAGCTCAAATGCACAAGTCTCACCTTGACATTAACCCCATCTTTCTCATCAAATGCTCGAATCTTCTCGTTTGGATCAACCTTACCAGAATCGAACATAATATCATCGCTAAACAAGAATACAAACAAATCATACAAATTATAGTTTTTGGAGCATTCAGCGAGACGGAGGCACTGTTCTTTCTTGTTCAGATCTTCATCAACGTCAACACACTCAGTGGCTCCATCATCGTCCGTCAATCTTCGACTTGTTTCTCTTCCCTCTTGCCTAAAAGTGCGTGCTCTATGGTATCCTTGCTGATGATCCTTTTGTGTAAAATGGTTACCAATACCATTCATGCTCTGACTTTTAGCACGACTATGGTAGTCAGCCTTGGTAACACTTGGAGAAAAGTGGTGCTTTGCAGAAGAACCTTGAGACAGAATGCGACGTCGTGAACGGGTTCTCGACTCTTCGTTACTCTTGCTTGCCTCACCATCAAGACCATAGTATTTTGATGCAAATCCATATATCTTTTGAACATGCTTTTCTGCGTTGGTTACTGTACTTAATGTTTCTTTTAGTATCCCTTGCAAATGAGTTGGAACCGATGCGCTCAATTGAAGGTCATTAATACGATCCTTGACAAGAGATAATGCATTTGAAGTAGCTTTAAGTGATTCTTTTTTAATTGTACTGCTGCCATCTAAAGTCAGCAACTGAACACTCGAATGAATATCAGCAATGTCATTGTGGAAGGAGATGAGTTCGTTGCTAGATTCACTTTCATATGCATCTGGGGAACCAGATATTCCATTTTGGAGAGAGAGGTGTGTAGATCCATAATCTTGGAGAGCAACACCATCCAACCCTACGTTGTTGATAGGTTGATCAAACACCGCTTGATCTTGTTGGGCAGCATCATCACCAGAGCTATTGACACTTACTGAGTCGGTCTGTGGATACGTATGAAACGGAAGACCAAAATAGTTCAGTTAACATGATGACAAAAGTGGAATGAACACACAAAGTTAACAACCTCTCAACATACCTCAATACTAACTTCCTCAACAACCCCATCATCAAGCAGATCATTAACTTTCTCGGCCGCTTCGCTATCGTTGTTATGACTAAACCAAACAGCTTCTCCACTACCTAAAATACAAAGTACACCTGTGACCACCATCAGTACAAGAAGACTACGATAACCTGTCAACTGAGGCGATGCTGCCTTTTGTTTGGCCTTGCTACGACTCTTGCCATGTCCCTTGCCACGGCTCTTGCCCTTGCCGCGACCTTTACGACGACTCTTCTTGCCTCCGCTATGATTTGACATGGGATGGAGAAGGCTTGACTTGTGGAGAACGGCCTTCAAAGTCTTGTAAATACAATCATAGAGAGCTCGAGCATACACGAGGCTCAAAGACAAGTCAATCATAGACCTCAACCTTGAAGAGAGGAAGAACGATGATGTTGCCGAGATCATCACGAAGATCAAGACGGCAAATGCAATGAGGAAGTTGGGACGGTTGGAGTTTGGCATGCCCTTTGCCTCTTCTAGAGTCTTGGTACTAGCATCACTCGAAACCTAAAGGTATCAGACAAGAAGTAAAAGGGTGAGCGAAACAGTTGACTAAGAAGGATAAGGAGAAATGTACAAGAGTACTTACATCCACGATAGTATCATGTACGCTCGAATCAACTTGACCATCGTCGTTAGCTTTGAGTTTCAAGCTGAGATTCTTCGACTCTGGCAGCACATCCATGTTCACTTCTGGCTTGGATACATTGGTTGATTCGTCTTCATCCGCCATGGAATGAATTGATACTCCAGGATCTTCATCTTGGACAATCACGGCTCTACTTGAGGGGGGCTGGCTTGATAGCTTTGAGCTCGAGTTTGTTACCTCACTCTCAACAAGGCCACCTTTGTTCTTACTTGTGCCCAAGTCGTCGTCGTTGAAGAGAATGCTTGGTTGAATCAACTGTGTAAGAAGAGGGACATTAAGAAACAGAAAACAATTAGTATCAGCAGCACAATGGTAATAAGCATGGCACAAATCTACACTCTGGTGGAAAGGTACTCACCAATGGACCACTAATACCTCCCATACGAGCACTGCCGAGAATCTTCTGAATCCAAGACTTGGGAGACTCCGAACGTTCCAACCCGTCGTCTCCACTTTCCACTTCACCATTGGCATCATCCTCAACTAACTCTGAGTTCTGTAAGAGTATGATGGGTGAGAGAGAAGTTATAATCAACAACTACCAAGAACTTGTATGTGTGTCTACATACCTCTGACGATACCACTTCATCACGGCGGCTGACGGCAAGACCCTGAACTGAATCTTGCAATGACACAACCGCAAACACACTACTGTCCCCTCCACTTACTTCATGGATGTCCTGTAAAGTAAGAGAGAGAGACGAATGAGGAGTGATGAGACTCTTGTGAAAGTTGGTTATGAAGAGGGTGTCAAAGAAGACAATTCTTACCACCACATCCTGAACATCCCCTTTCCACCAATTGGTACCCCACTCTGATCCCTTAGTACCCCCTTTAACATTTGCTGTGTTTTTCTGTAGTTTGATAGGGTAGATGATATGACGACAATTGAAATGAGAGTCGGGTTGATGGAAGAACAAGACAATGTCAGAGCAGGGATAGACTCACGGCAACAACTCCACTCCCAACCTCATTAGCTAATTCCAACCCTTCTCCCAAACACCCTACACCACCATTAGTACCACCACTGATACCTCGTTCCTCAACGGCTACGGCTACATCTACCATCTTTATCACGGAATAGGATAGAGATTAGATCAAAGATGATGAAGAACGTACGGAAGTATGAAAAGAATTAGAGTACGGAAGATCACTTACCACTGATCCACGATGACCATAGCCTCCACCTAGATGGTCTTGGGTACGTGTTGTCACCAAATCCAAACCACCACCACTACCGTTACTTCCCGCTGATGGCTGATGAATGAAAAGTAAATAAAGTTGTTTGGGTTAGAAGTGTGAGTGTGAGTTTGAATGTACAATAAATGGGTAGAGATATGTTGTAAACAGAGGTATAGTTGATGTTGAGACTGCCCTGCAAACTGGGTTGGCTATGGAATGAGAGGAGACTCTCCCTTTGACTTGGTCAGCAGAGGGAAAAAAGGATACATAGGATAACCTTCCATAGCACAATTGCCGAGTAGCAAATGGTGATGGTGTATCAACACTTAACGATCTTGTGGTAGAATAGTACCGAGAACTGGCACAGTGGTACAATACTCTGCGGAGAAGCCTTGTGGATTGAGGAGGAAACAGACCGAGGATTCACAAAGTGTAAACTGAAAACTTCTCGGCCTTGGAGGGTACCATCTCATCCTCCACTGTCTCTCTCCTGGATGCCTTTGATGATCAAAACCATCTTGTGGGAAGCAGTCCTCGTCTTCTAACCACCAATATATAAAGCATATACAGCAATGCGGCGCTACAATTGCCTATCTTGTAGGATTTCTCCGACCCTGTGTGGTCGAAGATCAAGATCGACGAGGAATTGTCCTGGCTGATGTTTATCTCATACGAGAATAAGACCAACCATTAACAACTCTACACGGATCGGGCTAACGTGGATAGCCTTGTAGCCTTGATGTGCATATCATATGATCGTATCCTAGAGGATACCGACCGATAGATTGAACATATCTTAACTTCTTTCCATTCAGAAGTCTTGAGAATCTCTCGTGTCGTCTCGCCTTATATCCGACACTGACAACTAAACTATACCTCTGATTCACATAATATTTATCATGTAAACAAAACTCACCATCTATGTAGATTGAGAAGAATAAGAAAAAGGAAGACATTAGATGTGTATTGGGGAGTATTAGTACATGCTTAAAATGATATGAAATACGATTATCATAACTCCCTAATGTATACTTACATTGCCATCATCAACGCCTCCGAATAGATCTTGCATTGGCATCATAGTTCCTTGATGACTGCCAACTAAACCAGTTAAAACGCCACTACTTCCTCCGCCCGACTGATGAGTGGATTTAAATCCTCCCTATAAAATTAGATAGAAGCAGAGGAGGATGAGGAAGTGGTGAGAATGAGTGAATGTATAAAGGTTTGAAATGATTATCATCCCAGTGTGGCAATTGGTTTTCGTTGCTAGATGAAGGAGACACATCATGTGCATCGTATTCTAAACTGAGAACATAGCATACCTCATCGTCACCAAAAGCCCTTCCTACTACTGCTAGGAACCGAGCCTTGTCCTCCAACATGTCCCCCGCAAGGAGGGAACTTGCCCCATCGTTTAGATGGTGGTTGATATGGCCTAAGCCAACATTGCAGAATCGATTACTCTCCTATTATAAAAATGTGCACAATTTATTGTAGAGAGAAAAGACAGATATGAATATGGCCACGGGGATCGAGATGATGAAAGAGGATGAAATGTTAGTAGACAGTAGTATATTATATCATCGTCATCACAACACATGCACTAATCAACAATGAATCAAGTTGAAGTTATCATATATTACTCACCAATGCCAAAGCGCTGCTAGAGCTTGCATGAAGAGAGGCCAATGCCACAGAAGGTAGTTTCATCTTGAGGATGAAGATTGCTTGTTGCTATTGTTGTTGATTGATTTGAGACTCTTGCTATATTTCTTGATATAAAAAGAGTGAAGATTGCAATGCATTGCTAAGCAGCGCAACAACACCTAAAAAAGGGCTTGCTACACCTTCTTGTGCCCCTTTTGGTGAGACATCTTGGCAAGAATCTCATTACCTTCATACTCAGATGGAAATTCAGTCTCAATGGTAGCCGATTACTTAACGAACTGGAGATTGAAGACTGAGTTCTAGTAGGCTTGCTTCGTAATGGGGTAGTTGGTTCACTAGGGGCACCTGAGTGGTTGCCGCTTGTAATCAATGAGGGCACTAGAGTGGATGCCGCTTCATACCACTGCCTTGCATGCCCAGAGACCCCACTCAAAATGGGTAACCTATGACCTGTGAATATTTTAGGACAGACCCTATAGAGAGTTGCAATGAACAACCTTTGAATTCACAATATTCAGTGATACCTTCTTTAATCTTGAAACATTATTCCTTAAATAGAGAACTTGTTCTCAACCTCTTTACGACTACGGATCTTCTTGGCAGGCTTTGGGTCATAGTCTACTACCTTTACTTCATATTGAATTGCCACTGAAGAAGAAGAGGCTAATGAAGAAAGAGTTGACGAGGCGTCACTCTTTGTTGGAAGTAAGCCTAATACAATACCACTTTGATTATCGGATTGGCACTTTCTCACTACTTCTTGATGATCTTCAATCAAATTGAATCGAAATGTAATGAAGAAACTAACATCACACAAAACTAATGATAATAACCAATTCTGAAGTAAGTATATACATCCCTCCTTTGATAAATGATTGACATGTTCCATACTCCTGATGTGAGCAGCGTCTACAATTGATTCATCTAAATCGTTGTTCTCGTTGCCGTTGTGGTGGTCATGTACTGCTTTTCCTTCCTTAATCTGTAGATGGTGGTCACGCATGTACTTGTCAAACTTTTCAATTTCATCTAGTAGACTTCGAAGTGACTTGCATTGGTGTGGGAATGTATATGGAGACGACTCAATAGCAATATGATAGCCATCACTCTGCTTCTTCTCCACTGCATCTGTTGTAAATTCATCACTCGGAACTAGTAATGCCTCATCAAGCAACGCTTCTGCTTCCACATTCGATTCATTGCATAACTGTACTAACCGTTCATATATCATGACAGCTCCATCACCATCGATAACATCCAGTTGCTGTATTGATAATATGTTGGATAAGAGTTCGTGTTCATGATGAAGAATTGTAGATACTATTTGGGTGATTGCATCAAGGAGGGTGGTAGTGTTGATGGTGGCCGGCTTTGAATCATCGTTGCTGCCACCAAGCAAATCATTCAAAATCATCTGACATTCATTAAACTCCACAGTAACATCACTACCCAGTCCAAATATCTGGTTACCGTCATACCAAATACGTAAATTATTTTGCATATTATTCATTAAATCTAATA
>Ga0075437_12258_pt1 | contig 15041 bp, 11 predicted proteins | sample MintriMetagenome_FD_74266 | JGI IMG/M metagenome (GOLD analysis project Ga0075437, IMG submission 74266) | Marine eukaryotic communities from Monterey Bay, USA to study complex ecological interactions - Minidiscus trioculatus and... | ecosystem: Environmental > Aquatic > Marine > Unclassified...
CCTATACTCTCATATTCACCCTTCTTCTTTATATCTATAATCAGATTCAGAATCAAAAGGAAACCGAGGAGGAGGTGGTAGAGAAGAAGAAGAATCAGCCAAAGAAGAAGCAACAGCCAAAGAAGAAGAGGGTTGGTGAGAATACCATTTATTGTACTTCACCTTTTAATTTCTTATGCACCATCTAACTTACCTCTTAACTTCTCCATCAATATCATATATATCATAGGTCGAACTACTGTAAATTCAGCAGGTCGGGTGGTATCAGCTTCGAGGTCTAAAGCTCAGAAGACGACATTAGCAGCTCGTGGTCCTTGGGGATTCAATATTGATAACCAAGTCAGAGCTGATTATGAGGCACAGCTAGGCCAAGTCATGCGTACATTGGTCTTGGATGAAGATTTATGGAACATTAACAAGTGGTCCGGTCGTGTCACGTACAGGATGACGTTCATCCCTCCGGCCGAATGTGGCTGGAGACATCCAAATGGACGTCATGAAATGGCATGGAGCATTACCAAGGACCCACAAGAAGGTAAGCCTATTTCTGGCTTCCGATTTTGTTACTTGAGCGATATTGTGGACCGTTGCAAGATCTTCAATGTGTCTTTTCGTGGTAAGCGGAGTTTACATAAACAACTTCATAATAAGTTGATCCTTACTGGTTTCAAGAGAGTGAAAGGTCCTTCCCGTAAGGATTACATCGGGGCTTCTAAGGATGTCATTGATACCTTTGAATACATTTATGTACATCCTCTATTTGATGCCAACAAGCCTGAGCTCGTCCGCAAGATTGTAGGAGGTAGCGTAGGCAGCAAGTGGTCATATGATTCTCTTTGAGCAAGTCTTCAGAAGATGCTATTTGATTTGATGTGCATATCTTTTTAGAGGTTAGTAGTGTATTGTTTACGGCTGTGGGATACCAATAGACTCTTTATAAGTACCTAATTAAAGAGTAGTAATTTGATAGTATGATACTTTATAGTTCCATGGCACCATTAGCTCAAACATACGCTATATCGATCGACTGACACGAAGGGGATTAATTGCAATTGGTGTTCAATCCTTGGTGATCGGTATCAGTAATTAGTTAGTAATTACATTGGCATTATATATTAGTTATGGGTTCGTTAGTTCTTATGAAGTGGACTATCATCCGGTGCTTCCTTGGTATGGTCTAGTTAAGTATTGCAATAATCATCCTGGAGACTGGAGATTAGAAGTAAAATGAAGTGGCAGGAAGTTATGATTGTTTAGTTGGGTATACAGCCAATTACAACTGAATACAGACGGTAGTTATAAGAGTATCAGGTTCTTCTCTTGACATTTCCAATGTCCAAACTATGCACGATGTGGCTTATTATGTGCTGCCTGTATGCAGTACTATGTAGTATTACTTGGTTGGTATCCTCCGGGCTTGTCAAGCAAGACAAAATCCTACTCGTGTTAACAACTGGATTGTACCAACGTCCCATTATAAAATGATGTGTATGTTCCAGATACAATACAGCCACTATGCTGAGTGGGTTTCATTTCTGAGTTGGTATCCTAATTTACGAGAGTGGTATCCTTCAGTCATTGGTATCAAAAGACTGTTGATGTGAAATTCTTTATCATAGTGTCAGAATGTGGCCGCTGTAATTAGTCCTTATTTGCAAGCGTGATATGATCAGAGTAGCCAGTAGTGTTGTGCAGTTTTGTCAATTTGTGGGCGCAGTTGATTCACGGAAAGGTGGCAGTTCTAATCATTACCAATTCACTAGACATTGCGTCATCAGTACCGTTTGAGAGACAAAATTTGAGCAGCTCCAATCGTATCGGTATCCTTCATGCAATCTTTTTTAGAGTATTCAGACACGGACTCAATGGTCATTTACGAATGCCTTGGCGTTTGACTGGCTCGAGTACTTTATTGATCAGCCAAAGACAAATTGAAAATGCCTACGATTATTTTGCATTCACGTTACGAGTTATTCACGAAAGAGTTTGATACACATGGGATTGAGCAGTTGTGCCATTCAGTTGTGCCTATCTTCTGCCCATAAATTACAATTCATCGTCATTTGATTATCAAAGTTATCAACTTCCAACATCAATTGCAACTACATCAAAGGCATATCAAACTACAAATATATCAAACACTAATAATGAACTTCTCGTACTACCATTTCATCCTCGCTTTAGAAGCCGCATCTCTCGTTTCAACAACTATGCCATCGGCAGTATATGCTCAAAAGAGTGGTGGCCACCTCCGTAACCGACGTGATATCATTAAATCTCCTCCCGAGTACAGTGCCACCTCAGCCACCAATAACGATCTTCGTCGGCTGTCTGATACCCAAAGCTGCTTTCTTGGTCTTGAGGATGTCATGCCCCTACTCGATGCTCCTCGTTCATCTATCAAGGATCATGTATTTACATGTGTCATGGACTCCGAAGAAGAATATGCTACTTTTCATCCTGGGCATATGTTCGATCTTGATATGGATGCTGATGATGAGGAATTCCTCGAGAAGCTTTTTGACGATGGTACGATCATCCCAGGTCAATTCAAGTTAGATGTTCAAGGGTTGGAATACGACGAAGAGAACATTTTCATCCCCAAAGGTTGGGATATTGCAACTAAGATTAGCAATGGTACGAAGAAGAGTCCTCCATGGAAGAGCAACAGGCTACGTCGTCATGCCCAAGAGAATACCATCTACGAAGATCGAAACTTAAAGACTGGTGATAGGAAAGTCCTCGTTGTTAAAGTTGTTACTCCAGAGCTTAGGAATTCTACCACAAATGAGATAACGTGTGAACTGCCTGAATCACCTGATGAGACATATCCATCCACATCTCAACGTCCTGAATCACTTGCTGAGATTAGTAGTATCATCTTTGGTGAGGGTCCTACCGGCGTTGCCAATAGCAATGTTAATATGAAGGATCAGCTTAGTGCATGTAGTTTCGGTAAGCTGAACATGATCCCTACCGATGGAGATGATCCGATCAATGCCCCAGGAGTTATTACACTTGAGATTGAGAAATCTTTGTGTAATCATCGTAATAGATTCAGAGATGATGCAAGGATAAAGCTGGAAGAGAGGTTGGGACGTCCTCCGGCAGAAGTATACGATCATGTGATATTCTTAATGGAAAAATGTGTTCAGAATTGTGGTTGGGCGGCATTTGCTGGATCCAATAGCTGGTACTCGTTTTATCAGAATATCAATTACAAGGTAAGTATCTTGTTATGCTCATATGTTGATCGATTGATGACCATTGAATGTTGTGCATATGATATGTTCCAAAAAGATACCAAGCGTATCCTCTGGTAATCTCTCCTCTTGTCTTTGACTAATCCTTCTTTCCCATCATGTCTTTCTATTACAACAGATTCCCGCAGTAGTCATGCATGAGCTTGGGTGAGTATTGATGTGCCGACTTATGACTTTGTACTAAAGATCACAATCTCATATCTTCTATTCTATTTTCATTTTCATATTAGGCATAACTTTAATCTAGCACATTCGGGTGGACTCGACGGCAGTACCTACAGTGATAAGACAGGATTTATGGGTAATCCTGCTCATGCTGCTGGAGCTCGTTATGCAGGAAATCTCTGTTACGATGCAGCCAAGGTAAGTCATAACCCCTGCGCCTTCTATTTCATAGATATAGGATACCGATACATAATTTTTGCGCACATGATATGTCATCACTCATAAACGATCTATATTTCTTTATCCTTTACCTTACTTCACTGAACAGAGCTGGCAACTTGGATGGTATAACGATCGTGATCTCACTCTCTATCCTGAAAACGAATCATCTACCTGGGGTACTGTCAAAACGATGGTAGGGATTGCAAATTACGACCAAGCCACTTCGGATACACCAGTTCTTATCAAGCTTGAGACAGGTTTAGCTGAAGATTACTTTATCAACTTTAATCGTGCTACTGGAATCAACCAGCAGAATGTTCAGGCGGATGATGAAGTGACCATTGTAAAAGCTAATGCAGATACAAAATCCCAGAGTTCCTTACAAGCTACATTACCAGTAGACGAATCTCATACGATCGTTGGTTTGGGCAAGGCAAATGGTATTGTTGTGAAGTTACTAAGTATCGACAAGACGGATCCCGATTTGTGGAAGGCTGAGGTGTTTATCGGAACTGATCAGGCGGTAAGTGTTTATATTGTTCATCTCATGCATGGCAAACATCTTAGTATCCTCTCCGTCTCCTCAGTCTCCTCACATACCAATCTCTTTCATTCATCGCATATAGACTATACCCGGACCCACCACCCCACAACCAACACGCAGCCCAAGTAAATCTCCCACATTATCACCGTCGGCATCTCCAGTTACGGCAGAGCCTTCGACTTCCCCATCAAAGGGACCTTCTTCGAGCCCAAGTCAATCTCCCTCACTTAGTCCAAGTAAGGGGCCAAGTAAGGCTCCACAACTCAACCCAACAACGGCTAGTCCATCCACATCACCTTCGGCTCATCCCAGCAAGGCTCCTTCGAATTCTCCTTCTGATCAGCCTTCGTCACAACCAACAACGTCAATGCCCACTCTATCATCATCAAGCATGGCTCCGACATTATCAACTACTACTCTAGCTCCAGTCGTAACGAAAGAACCAACTTCCTCTCCCTCTTTAGAGCCGACTAGCTCACCATCAAGAGTGCCCACTTCAAGCCCAAGCCAATCTCCATCAGCAAGCCCTTCCCAATCTCCTACGATGGAGGTAAGTACATTTGAACACATGTTATGCGCATTTTGATTTTGAGGATACCGATATAAAAATTTTCACTCAACTCTCTGCCTCTACTTTCTCTACTCTCAATTCTCACAGCCTACATCAAGCCCAAGCCATTCGCCTACTTTGTCTCCTACGGACTATCCGACAGCAAGCCCCTCTCATTCGCCTACGAAGGAGGTAAGTCGTCATTTGGGAACATATCTTATGTCATTTTGAGAATATAGGATACCGATATAAATTTTTAACTCAACTTTCTGCTTCCACTTTCTCTCCTCTCATTTCTCTAGCCTTCATCAAGCCCTACCCTATCTCCTACAAAGTATCCGACACAATCTCCAACAACTGAATCGCCAACGTATGGATCTACGCCAGTTCAACAGCACTACACAGCCTGTGGATCAAGTAGACAAAGTTGTGCAGGAAGGACTGACTTAGCCGATGCCGAAGAGCTACACGAGGTGCGATGTTGTTCAGAGACTGATCTTGGTAATGGATGGAACAAACGGTCAGGCTGTAATGTTTGGGGAGAATCACACATTAATGGAGTATGTCATCGTGGTAAGACTTATACAGAGGCTGTTGATATTTGCGAATCTGTTGGGGCACGTTTATGTACCGCTCAAGAACTGTTAGATGATTGTCCACGTGGTACCGGATGTAACTTCGATCGTGATATGAATTGGAGTTCAACCCCAGGTATTGAACAGCCTACAACTGAGTATGAGTATGAAGCAGAATACTACTCGAATGGTTCAGGAGTTTCTGTCAAGACTAACCATGCTGGATACACTGGTATTGGATTTGTAGATTACGGCGGTTCTGGTACATACATCGAGATTAATAATGTTAATGGTGGATCTGGAGGTGTATGTTCAATCAGCACAAACTATGCCAATGGTGGAAGTTGGACTCGTAGTTGTAAAGTGAGTGTGAATGGTGTCGATCAGCCAGGAGAATTATCATACCCACCAACTGGTGCTTGGAATAAATGGGAAGATTCGAATACTCTTCAAGTGAATTGCAACCCTGGTACCTCCAATACAATTAGGATTACGGGTATTACGTCTGGACCTAATATGAACAAGGTGATGGTTTCCGTGCCTTAAAAAGCCATGTTAGTCGGGATTTCATAATGTTAATTTGATAGGATAGGTGGAGAAGAATGATGACGAAGTGAAGAATTAGAGACTACTATATTGTTATTTGTTCAAGCGTTTGTATAGAGAGTATAAGATAAATACAGAGGAGTGCACAAGGTTCATCTTATCTTTATCTAATTTCAAAATTGATACGACCAGGGTATACTTTTCTCTTCATAGAAGTGTAGACCACTATCACCACCTTCCTCCTCGTCCTCTAACGATGACGTTGCCAATAAGTAAGGAGTATAAGCACCCCTATACGGATCAACAGTACCCATATTATCATTCTGATCAGTTCTGCAATATCCTGGATCTACTGAATTGATTTTCATTTGGGGATAGTATTGTCGTGCTAAGATCTTTGATAAGGCGATAATGCCAACTTTACTAACACCGTAACATGTATTGGGCCATCCGATAGAGGTATGTGTACCTTCTTTGACATTCTTGACAAAATCTTGCATTAGGTTTGTTAGTTGGGGTATGGTTAATGTATCCGAAGTGAATGTATCAATTAGTTTTTGTGATTTTAAGATCGATAACCTTCCAGCAGCTGATGCAATGTTGATAATCCGTGGAGAGTCTGACTTTTCTAACAGTGGTAGGAATGATTGTATAACATTTAATGTACCAAAGTAGTTTGTATCAATTGTAATATTGGCTTGATCTTCGAATGTTTTATAGTCTACTTTGTCATAGAGGGTTGGAGAGTTGAAACATATCGCTGCATTATTTATTAGTATATCCAGTACACCGTTGTATTCATTCTCAACCCATTCGGCAGCTGCTTTAATAGATTTTGGATTGGTAAGATCTAATGGTATTGGTAGTAGGATAATATTGCATTCTTTGCCGTCATCATCTTTGTTGTTGCAACTCTTTAAATCTTGAACTGCCTCTCGTCCCAGCTTGAGATTACGACATGCTATTAGTACGGTGAAGTTGGGTTCCTTACCGATACGTCGGGCTATTTCTTTCCCTATACCTTTATTTCCACCTTGTAGAGCATGAGGTATTATATTATATATCGTGAGGAGAAAGTTGAAAGAGAAGCATTTAGAAGAAGGTGCACTCGTGTGCACTTTTTTGAGAGACCGAAAGATACATACTCACCGGTAACGAGAACCACCCGCTGCTTCCCCGATTCGGCAGAGAAGCTAGTGGTTGTTTGAACCATTGTTTGCAGAACTAAAACCAGCAATAGCAGTTGAGATAGGGGGCATAGAAGTAAGGCCATCACCATTGTGCATCTAACATTATTTTTATGAGAGTGTAAAGGCCTGTTCCTAAATGTATCTAAGGACTTTTTAGAATCGACCTCATGTAGCTTATTACTTGTTTTGTTATTGTTGTTGTTAATTACTTGCGCTACTTCTGTACCTACAACTCTTATTATCAGGAAGGGTGCGGTGCATTATATTATTCATTATCGGCCTTTACCCGCCGCCGCCCATTTTGTGTGTCGGTGTGTTTGTAATACTATTCTAGAGACGTGCATTAGTAAACAATATCCTTCCCGTCGACAATATCAATATTATTAATTACTACATATTGAATTATACGGTATTTACTGAGATGAGTCTAGTGTATTTGTGCAAACGGAATTGCAATAGAATCAGAGACGCAAATTATTAGATAGACAAGAATGAGTGGTGAAGGCGATAATACATCTATATACACTTACAATGGAGTTGATGAGGTACCGGAGGATGTTACACATGTTAGGGTAGATCCTTCCGTCACTGTTATACCCGATAATGCATTTCAGAGCCGTCATGAATTAGTTGTGGTTGAGCTACCCGAGGGGCTGACTCGAATTGGGGATCGAGCATTCTCTGACTGCATGTCTTTGAAAAGGATCAATCTCCCATCTACATTAAAAGAAATCGGTGAAAGGGCATTTCATAGTTGTGAAAAGTTAGAAAATATTACACTGCCTGCAGGGCTTCGTCAATTTGGGCGGTATACATTCTACAAATGCAAATCTCTACAAACAATTAACATTCCTCCTGGTATTGAGAGAATTGAGTATGGATGTTTTCTATTCTGCTCCAATTTAACAAATGTTACATTTCCGGAGGGCATTATAGAAATTGGAGATAGTGCATTTAGTTTCTGTACGTCTTTGGCATCAGTTACTTTTCCATCATCCTTAAAAAATATTGGCAATGGTGCATTCGAATACTGTACTGCATTATCGCATAATAGTATTCATATGAAAGATGGTATAGAATACATCAATAGAGCCTTTAGTGGTTGCAACTTTACAAACTTCCGTATTCCTCCTCTAATAACTGACGTAAATGCCAACATCCTGGCCAGAAATTTGGGCTTGGTTTCAATTGAGTTATCTGAAAATGTAACAGTATTCCGTACTGCCACCTATAGTAATGATCATACACCTCAGGCATCCTTACGGAATATTACATTTCCAACAGAATGTGAGGTAGATACGACTGCGTTGAATAGCTATAAAGATTTGCTGGCAGCATTTCCCGCCGGTGCAGATCATGATACAATAATAGATGCCATAAAACACAGATTTGATAATCTACCAATCCACAAGGTATGCTACTATCAATCCTACAACAATACCACATCAAATCAGCTCAATAATGCAACAGAAGTAAGGATTAGCCAACGGAGAAGTAAGGTAGATCCAACGGGCAATCAACAAGACTGTCTCGGGATGACTCCTCTTCACATATTAGCATGCTCAACCAAACCAACAATTGAAATGTATCAGTTATTGATTGATAAATACCCCGAAACACTAATAATGAAAGACAAGTGGGAAGATATTCCTTTATTGTATGTATTCTGGTGTAATGCATCAGTGGAGGTATTGGACTTGTTAGTTGAGAGTTACAAGTCATTACATCCAGAGTTCGAATTTGATTGGAGTGGCATGATTCAAACAATGACAAAACGTAATGTGCCTTTGGCAAATATTCAAAGGCTGGTTAATACACATCAAAGCAGTTTCCCTAATCAGGAGTGTAATCTGCAAACTGTTGTAATGGAATTGGCATCATTAGATGCAAACCGTATAAGACGATACGACCCACATACACCAATAGAAACATTTCAGTATCTGCTTTGGATTACTATTCGAAAAAGATTAGATTCATTAGCTGTCAGGGGGTGGCGTGAAGAACTGGAAAATAGCATCGCTTCTCTCCCTGTGCTCGGAAGGTCTAGAGACAGAGACACCAAAGCAGTGTTTGATAGACTTTCTACATATGAATCAATCAAAGAAGGTACCTCTGTACTTGAACTGGCCTTGTGGAAGGCACAGAATGACGAGAGCCGTGGTAAAAGGGCAAGAATGAGTGAAGATAATAGTTACAGGGAACAGTGCCGTATCAATAGTGGGGCTGACATTATCATCCGGAACGTACTGCCTTATATAATGCCTTTACCAGAGATGGAGATAAGAGATGATTCCAGTGATAGCTCATCATCATCACTGTAATGGTTCGAATAGGTCCGGGCACCAGCTAGTAAAGTGGTATATAAAGTAAAAGTCATTGTATGCATGAGATTAATACTTGTAAAGATGACCACACCACCCCCATATTCATATTTTGTGCGTAAGATGTGCACCATCGGAATACCTCACCCTTCCACTAAAAAAATGGTGTAGATAACATCCTACACAAAAGTTCACAACCTTACCTATAGCCACTGACAATTCAAAGCACCCTCTAAGAGTCCTCGACTTCATATTGGTAGAGACAAGTAAGGCTAGCTTGCTTCCCTGTCTCTTCAATTTTGCCTTAGGGAGTTTTTATTTTACGACCAAAATGAAAATTCAGTTTGTAACAACAACAAATTCACCTCAAAGAAATAAATCAATATCGTCTTTATAATAAACAACAATAATGCCATCACCATCAAAACGATATTCCCAACGTAATTCACCATCACGTAATCGTGGTAATTTCAGTGACAACGAAGTAGAACAACGAAAAAATCCACCAGAGCTTCTCAACAATGGTCCATCTTCCTCACGTGGTGTTAAGTTCTCAGCAGACGGTTCAACAACATCACGCCTCCCTTCTTCTTCTAATACCAATCAATCATCATCTAATAACAATAATGAAGAGAGGATGGATATAGGCAAGCGTACAGGCATACAAATTCCAGCACGTGGTACTTCACAATCAATACCAATTAATAATGATGGATATGAAGATTTGGATAAATTTTTTGCTGCTGGTACAAGTCCTGCACCTCCTGGTCTTTCTTATAACGCCTCCACTAATAATAATAGTGCTGCTGCTAGAGGTGGAGGTAATAAGAAACAGAGTGATAAAGAACAACGTAATCAAGAAAAACATGTTAGACATGAAGAATTATTAAAGGAAGGTAATGCTAATGCTAGGCAACGTCCTGAATTGTTAAATCATGAGCAGGTAAGTAGGATTGTTATTTTAGTTATGTGTGGTGTTGTGTTGCTGCTGGGATGTTAATTGGAGGTAGTTTGGGATTGGTTAAATTGTTTATTTGATGTGTTAGTTTAAAAAGTTTTGTGTTTTTGATTGTGAGTTAAGGATTTAGTTTAAGTGCAGTGAGAAACAATTGGTGTTTGGTTAAAGGGATTAGTTTGTATTGGAGTGTTGGTTAATATTGTTTATTTGATGGGTTGGTTAAAGTTTGTGTGTTTGTGGTGTTAGTTTAGAGGGATTAGTTAGTTAATCTATGAGAAATAGTGGGCGTATTGTATGTTTGGTTAGGGTTAGGGTAAGGGGTTGTTTGCTAGAGATGTGTGATGTGGGGTTGTTTTGGTTGATTTGTTGGAATTATTTGTTTATTGTGCCTTGTTTCATTTGCCCTCTCTAACTCTGCTAATATCTCCCTTCTTTATTAATTCTAATGATAGGGTGCCAATTCAAATCAGCAAACACCACGTAATCCAACATGGTCTAACAGATTAATGCATCAAGCAATGGGTGTGCCTGTTGGTGATTCACCAGATGTACAAGCACCCGATACCGTCGGCACCGCCTTATCCAAGGTATCAACCGCGGCACCGTCCACCGCGGCAAGTCAGGATACAATTGCAACTGAAAGTCGTCATGCATTACGGGGTGAACGAGCTAGTTTGGGTAGGGAACAGTTGGAACAGCTTGGTGGTAAGGGATCACCCGAGGCAGCAGCTGAACAAGAAGAGGAAGAAGATGAAGGACCAATGGATCCACCCGAGGAAGAAGATTTCTACACAACTTCGGGTGGTAAGAAGGGAGTCGATCCCGAAGAACGTGATGACATTATGGAACCGGAAGGAGAAGAAGAACCTCCCGATGCGTTGGAAAATAGTTTGGAGGAGGTTGTTCAGAACAATGAAGCATCATTTGATAATAGTGATGATGGGGGTGTTGGTGGTGGTATGCAATTGGCTACACAAGATTTTGATGATGATGTTAATTTTGATAATGATGGTGGTGGTGGATTTGAAGACGATAATCAAGATGATGATGAAGAAGTTAGTGCCAAGACTAGTCAAAAGTCACGTGCAAGTAGTAAGGCAAGTGCCAAGAGTGAAGAAGAAGAATCAGAGGAAGAACCACCCAAGAAGAAAAAGTCTAAAAAGAAGAAACAATCGGAAGACTCATCGTCCGCCGTTACACCCACATCTGTATTACGTACCAAGAAATCTAAAAAGAAGAAGAATCAAACAACGAAAGTTAATTGGTCAACACCCAATGGTACCTCGAAGGGTATACCCATGGGTAATCGAAATTATGAGGCTATACCCGTATCAGATTATAAGGAAGATTATCCCGAGGGTGAAGAGCCCAAAACACCCGGCGGGTCGGCATTACGACGTTCCCGTCGGGCACGATTTGCACCATTGCAATTTTGGAAGAATGAAAAGTTAATTTATGAGGCACAAAATGAGAAGGGATTGTTAGGTGAGGCAATGGGTGATATGCCGGTAGTTGCTGGTGTGATGCATGCCTTACCCACGCCATACAAGGAAGTGAAACGTAAGGAAGTTCCAAAGAAGAAGGGCAAGGATAAGAAGAAACGTAAACGAGGTGATGATTCGGATAGTGAGGATGATGAATCTACTGTTGCCAAGACACCGTTTGATGATAAGGCCATCCGTAAGAAGTTTCGTATCAATAACGGGGAGAGTGGTAGTGTTTGGAGTGAGACATTGGAATCAGCCACCGACATTAAGATTGTTTCTAGGATTGATAACCGAACCTTCTCCAAGCTACCCTTGTCCAGTACCCGAAAGAAACGAGAGAGTAAGGTTGTTGGATTTGCCTCCCAAGCCTTTCATGTACCCACGGATGATGATGACTTGTTTCCCGGATACATTGCCGGCAATGTCGTCTTACCACCCCGTGGTATCAAGGATGCTGAGGGTGTAGGGCTATGCAGTCAAGTCTTCAATGTGGGAGATTGTCAACCCAATTCACTTGAATTTGCCTTGGCCGATCCTTCTGGTCAAGATGGAGAGTTTGATCCCAAGACGGCCCAGCGATATTTATTGAATAAGGGTGATATGTTCCAAATTCCACCGGGCAATGTGTACAGGATTGAGAATCACAGCAAGACTGTCAAGGCAACATTGTTCTGGACAATTATCAAGTGTACAAGCCGAGCAGAGCAGGAGGATGATAGTGAGGAGGATGATTAAATAGGTATATGTTTACGGAGTATTATTTCATGGTCACATCAGTCTATATTGATGAGGCCAATGAATGTTATGTAGTAGGGAGAGCCTTCCGGGGCTGTGTATATTACAATTTGGCCGATTATGGTTGTGATTTAAATTATATATAAGTATCTTGACCATTGAAATCAAAGAAGTCTTTCCTATCGTCTGTGAATGAGTAGATAGTAAAAGTAGTTCCTCTTGGCCGCTTCATTGCAAATCATCTCTACCCCTACCTCTTTCACCTAGCACCTCTCCTCAGGTCTTTGCCACAAATAAATGTTACCACGCTTATGGAAAGCCCTTTGTCGATGATGCAGACTGCCAACTCACCATCCTCCTCATCTTTGGGAGGCGGCACTATCCTTCCTACTTGCTATGTTTCTTCTCCATTGTAAGGGAATCTCAAGCCCATCATCTGTCAAGAACCTGCCTACTAATGCCTCGTACAATTCTGGTTGTTGCTTAAGAGTTGATAATACTAGGCTACCACACTGTCCTTCTTTCGTACACGAATTAAAGACCGTCTCAACAACACGCCACTTCCTAGTTTCATTCTTTGGTAAGAGTCTAGAACAACCTTGGAGAAAGATGCCGTAAGTTGTATGGTCAGGCTTTGCCCATTTCCTTTGCTGTAGTATTAGGATATAAAAGAGAAGTGAGCAATAGTATCAAGCATTGAAATAGACAAGGTGTAGAAAGAAACAACTTACCAGAATCAAGGTTGAACAAAGGATTGTAAATGCCTCCACTTTTTCTTCGGGATACCGTGTATGAGCACATGCATTCAACACGGCATTAAAGGCATACGTATTCGGTTTTGCCGAGTTATTGCCCTCTTGATACGCATCGACCATACGTTGCAATACCCAATGTGCCTTTGCGGCCTTTCTCTTGACATTACTTCGTCCATAAGCACTAATCACAGTTGTATAGCTGTACTTATCAGGTATAATATCCGAAGTTTCACGATAGTATGATAATTCCATTCGATCAAGAAGTTGCTCTGCTAGCCTCGGTCTTGAGTATGATATGATATCCCCATCATCGTTTCTAACTAATGCGGAGTAGCCCTTTAACATGGTGTTGTATGTCCTGATATTTGCTATGTCAGATGTTTCTATTATTTCAGTAAACACTACCCATGCCCGTTCAATTGAACCATACTCATCGGATGCGATCAAGGCATTAAGGAGGGCGTTGTATACCGGTATCGTTGGCTCGTTTGTAATTAGCCCTTGGGAGTGTAAAGACTTCATTCGTTGAAATATCTCCTCAGCCCATGAGCCTCTTCTCTTATGTTGTTTTGATTTTGATATAGCATTAATGACACTTGTATATGTATAACAATCAGGAGCTATACTTGGCTCAAGACGGCATCGTCTTTCCATAATGTCTAGAAGAAGAACAGCCTTTTCTGCTGACTCGGGGAGATTACTCTTTGCCCAGCTATCGATTAAGATATTATATGATTGGACATCCGGGGCTACATTGAAGCTCTCTCGTATGACATCTAATACATCCTCGGCCTTTTGTAATTCCTCTGATGAACAAAACGGAGGCTGTTTACTCAATGCATTAAGCATCAGATTGATCGAATAAACGTCCGGCTTGGTACCTTTTCTACCGGACTGCTGTAAGGAACACATTTGATCAAATATAGCAAGGGCTTTTTTCCTCCGACCAAGTTGCAAGTATAATGTCATTATTGCATTGAATGTACTTGCATCTGGGTCTAATGTTGGATAATCAGTTAGCATTTGATCTAATATACGACGTGCATTCTTAGCAGCTTCGTCCGTTGCTTCACTCTTTGTCCATGCAGTAATCACTTGACGGAATGTATTGGTGTCTGGTCTATAGGCATATTTTAATTCATTCTCTTGACAATCATGTATCATGTTCTTGAGTATATCTTCTGCCTGCTTGGCATTCTTTGTGGATGGTTTACAATTTGCGAATCCATAAAGAACCAAATTACAAGTCTGTGCCGTTGGATAGAGTGGCTGCTCAGCCCTCATATCATCAAGCAGTCCAATTGCCTTTTCCAAATGTTGATACTCATGACTGCTAATACATGCTCGAATTATTCCTCGATAACACTCTTCATACAATCTCATATCATTATCATCTGTAAAGTTTGATGTTTGTCCGTCGTCTTGTAATACTTGTAACCAATACTCTGTACGATGAACAGCTAGTCCATCTCTATCCTTACTATTTGACCATGCTGTAATTGCAATATGAATCAGTTCAAGTAACGTTGTACCATTCCCGTGATCTACTGCTTTATCATCACCCACTACTTCCTCTTCTAATTCTAATTCTAATTCTAGAACATCAAGTAACCTATAAAGTATAGCATCAACAATCTTGGCAGCATTCACTGGACTGCATTTAATTGAACCGTATGTCAATTGATATTTAGTAGTACTTCTGCTTCTACTTCTTCTACTTCTACCAGTTG
>Ga0075437_14242_pt1 | contig 15024 bp, 13 predicted proteins | sample MintriMetagenome_FD_74266 | JGI IMG/M metagenome (GOLD analysis project Ga0075437, IMG submission 74266) | Marine eukaryotic communities from Monterey Bay, USA to study complex ecological interactions - Minidiscus trioculatus and... | ecosystem: Environmental > Aquatic > Marine > Unclassified...
TAATTTTTGCATAATTTTTTTGGAAGACAGGCAGACCAAAATTAGGCAAAAATTATGCTAAAATTAGGCAAAAATTATCATTGACAGAACGGGTCTTAAAAGTTTCATTATATGGTAGGTACCATATATCATCAATCTTCATTTATACTCTTGAGAGTTGAGAGAGGTGAGAGGTGGACATCTATCTCGGTTAATATGTCAGCGGCTGCAGTAAAGCAATCTGCTATTGTTATTAGTACCTATAGATCATTAGCAAGATTAATACGACAATTGCCTGATAAACAACAACTGGGCGCATGGTCTGAGTTACGTGAAGGATATAGAAAAAATGCAGATGAAACATCTTCTGAAAAAATATCACATCTAATAGAAGAGGCAGGTAAGAAGATAGCGTTCCTGCGGATAGTTACACCCAAGAAAGCATCGAATCAAAGTGGTGTTAATCGATGGGTATACAATTCATCTGGTGAGAAAGATGCAAACGGGAAGGCTACGATGCGTAAATCACACAAGGTTGTCTCGAATTTTGATGGCAATAACTTAGATCCATGTAGTGTAAAGACACACAACCAACAATTAAAGAGAATGGGATTTGCAAACAATTTACATGCAAAGGGATTGTTCTGAAGATATAAGAGTTTAGCAATGGATAATATTACCTAACATAAATGCAATACATCGCGGAGTAAGAAGTGAGTGAACAAAGGCACTCAATTATCTAATCTGTACGATACGATGGTGTCCAAATCATGCTTATATAATTAGGTTGTAGACTTTGTTGATACAAACCGCAGCGTATTTTCTTCAATATTTCTTATAAAGAGGTATTGGTTACTAATACTCCACAAACACAAACATAACAAACAAACCCACATTAATATGATACACTTCACTCTAACCACCTTCTCACAAACCACAATCACACTCAAAAATTCTCCATCAAATTCGACATTTGCTCTTGAATTGCCATGAGTTGTTGCATAGCAGCAGCCTTTTGTTGCCCATCAAGATTTTTACGTTGATTAGGATCTGATAAGTCGATTGTTTCCCCATTTCCACCACCGATACCAATTGAAATAGGGAATGATGTTGTTGTAGCAGCACTGTTACTGCTGGCACCATATCCTTTCCCTTTACCACCGACACGTATTTTCTTTACTGTAACAGTTACATCACCCGGATCTTGGATTATGGGTGAACCATTCATGGAATATGTTTGAACCTGCTCCCCTTTTCTTGCTGTTCTCATTGATGTCATGGGAGCTTTACCCATACGATGTGGTGCGGGTGTTTTCAAACTCAATCCATTATTATTACTACTATTACCAGCTCCGGCAGCAAAGGATGCACCAATAGATCTGTTCCTCTTCTTATTACCACCTGCACCATTCGATTGTAAATCAATATCACCCGCATCCATTTGTTTACGAATTAAATCAATAACATCACAATTAAATGTGGTATTAAATTCTTTAATAGATAATTTCTTAACATCTTTGTTTAGTTTGCATAAACCCTGTATAATTGTTTCTTTTTGAGTACGCATTAGTTCATCACGCATTAATTCTAATGCCTCTTCATCTTTCTTCAGTTGTTCCTTTCGTTGTTCGATGTAGGAATTGCATGAGTCTTTACTTAGCCAATTAATATCAGATGATGATGATGATTCCGCTACCGCCGCCATTGTTATTATATACTATTGTTATATTGGTATGAGTAGTATTTGCACAGGTTATTAGCTGCACACAAAATTAAAATTGTAAAAAACGGAAAAGGTATCCTGGATTTCTCGAAATTTCTATATGCTGTATGTTACTGATATCAGTTCTATATTATACCCTCTCTAGAGAGCTGCTTGGTAAGTGAGAATCCTTTTACTCTAGCATAGAATTGCAATTCTTGTTGTTGATCAGTAGCGCCGGCGGTTTAGCAGAGATTATACAGAATACACATTATATCTTCATCATTTTGTATCGTAACTTCAATGTTTTTCATTGGCATTCCTCAATGTTATATCCATTATTTGCAACTTATCATACCATACTTTAATATATAATTCTACAGTAAATAATAGACACAGTAAACATGGCAAAGAATAATAGAAAGAAGAACAGTAGAAGGAAGAATAAGAATAAGAACAAGTCTTCTTCTTCAGCTGCGGCTAATAATACTAATACCAATACAGATCCAAATAAAGATGAATCCTCTACCAAGGCTTCAGTAGAGGCTAATGGTAATGTGGTGGAAGTAAAGGCTGACGAGGTAGCTGCAGTAGATAGTACACCAAATACCAATGGAGATGTCGCAACTGCTACTGAAGAAACTCAGAGTCAGGATACAACTCCATCCAAACAATCATTAACAAGGAGTGTATTAAACACTGTTGGTTCAATTATTACATCACCATTCTCACCTAAACGTGTATCATTACCACCTGCACTTGAAAGTTCCATCGGATTGTTCACACCTACACAACAAGAATTAGCTCGTAAGTTATGTGCACTACCCGGATCGACGAATCAATCTCATTTATTTGAGAATTGGTCTGATGATCCATCGCATGGTGTTAAGAAGATGGCATTCATGTCCAAGCTTGAATTAGTAGATACGACATATCCTGATGGTGGATTGATTGGTTATCTGAATAATGCAGTAGATTTGTTAGAGAAAAGTCGCAAAGGTGTCAATCCACTTGAAGGATGGACTCCTAGCGTACCACAAGGAGAGGCATTTACTGTTGGATCAGAATCGTTTTTGAGTACTGAAAAGTTGGGATTGGACGAAGTTGGCAAGTGTGGATTTGTATTGGTTGCTGGAGGCTTAGGAGAACGTCTGGGCTATGGTGATATCAAGGTGAGTTGCAGTATAATATGTGTGCACTTTGTTAAATTGTTTGTGTGTGTGATTCCTCAAAAATACCCTATACTTATCAATACCACCATTCGTTAGATTGGACTACCTACCGAACTTGCTACTGGAACAACTTATATTCAATTCTACATTGAAACAATCTTAGCCTTTCAATCTCGATATGCCGCACCAGGCACTAAGCTACCTCTATGTATCATGACTAGTGGTGATACGAACGCTAAGACTGTTGCCCTATTAAGCAAGAATAATTACTTTGGAATGGATAAGGATCAGATAACAATTGTTCAACAGGGACAGGGCGTACCTGCTCTTAATGATAATGATGCTCACATCGCACTTGATCCTGAGGATCCATATGACATTCAAATGAAACCACACGGACATGGGGATATACATGCTTTGCTCCACTCTCATGGTGTAGCCAAATCTTGGCTTGAGACTGGTATTAAATGGACTGTATTCTTCCAGGATACGAATGGCCTTGCCTTCAACACTCTTGCATTATCATTAGGAGTAAGTTCAAAGCTAGGATTGGTCATGAACTCAATCACATGCCCAAGGAAGGCAAAGCAGGCTATTGGCGCTATTGTTAAACTCAAGAAGGGGAACCAGGAACGAACTATTAATGTCGAATACAACCAGCTAGATCCACTCCTTCGAGCTACCGGGTATGATGATGGCGATGTCAACGATGATACAGGCTTCTCTCCATTTCCTGGAAACATTAATCAATTACTCTTCAATCTTGAAGCTTATGTAGAGGTTCTTGAACGTACCAAGGGTGTCATGCCAGAGTTTGTAAATCCAAAGTACAAGGATGCCGAAAAGACAATCTTTAAGAAACCAACAAGATTAGAATGTATGATGCAGGACTTTCCCACCGTGCTTGAGGGATCAATGGCCGAGAAGGTGGGCTTTACAAGTTTGGCTAGCGAGTTATGCTTTTCTCCTGTAAAGAATGCCACGTCCGATGGCGTCGCTTTGCAGACAAAGGGTACACATCCTGGAGTTGCCGCAACCGGAGAGGCTGATCAGAGTAATGCAATTTGTACAATCTTACGCTCGTTAGGTTGCAGTGTTCAAGAGGGAGTTCAAGTTGAATTCAGTGGTATCAAGTTTGGCTCTGGACCAGATTGTGTATTGAAACCCAGCTTTGCGGCATGTGCTAGTGAATTTCAGAAGAAGTTTCCGAATCCATCGGCAATTAAGATATCTGCCAGATCCTCTCTTGTCTTGAGTGGAGATGGATTGGTAATTGAAAGCTTAAACCTTGATGGAGCATTAGTGGTTGAATGCGAAGAGGGTGCCTCTGGTGTGATTCGTGATCTTTCTGTGAAGAATAAGGGATGGAAGAAGGTTGCAGATGGATCCAGCAAGGATGAGGTGATTCAAATGAGAGGATACAACATGAGTAAGATCCAGACAGAAAAGATTGTTTTCAAGAAGGATGGCAGTATTGTTGGAAACTATCCAGTAAAGGGTTGGGGATCATCATCACCTGCAACTGATTTCTCCAAGCCAGCATTTGGAGAAGAATCCGAAGGCAATACATTTTGTGGAGACGGATGTGCAGTGATGTAGATGTAGTGTTGTTGACGACATACAGAAGTGTCTATGTTGTCTTGTTTGATATGTGGTGGTAGCAGACGTCATGCTCACCTAAGCAAATGTACTAATTAGATAGGCTGAATGTTTGATGAGCAACTCAACCTAACAAGTAGCCGCTGCACTCGACCTGTCATATCATCTCTTTATTACACATGTAATATTTTGAGCTCATAACCTAGCCCTAAATTCCGCATTAACAAAATACTATATTGTACAATCGTTGGTGTATTGCAATTCTTATCGATAACCATGATGTTATCTATCTCAGCCCGTCGGGGCGTTGCGGCGGTCCATCGTTCGGTAACAGTGGCCACCCAGAGATCATTCGGTATGAGAGCTCGGGAGGAATTTGAGGAGCTTCCACCAAATTTTAGTATGGATGCAGTAAAACCACCACCTCATGGGTTTGGAGAAGATTATGAAGAAGATAATGAACCTATGGCATATGTACATAAACCTGTTAAATCTGCACATGCGATTGATTTATCCAAGGGTGCTATATCATCACTTGATTCGGCAGCGTTCGGTAAGGAGGGAAGTGTAGCACATGGCTCGTATGGTAATGTTGATGCCTCGGCTGCATCAACTATTCCTTTAGAATATTTAGCATTATTACGTCCCGCATCGGAAGGTGCTGCTGCTTTACGTGAAATTTCCGAGGCTAGTAAATCTGCAACCGGTGGAACTGTATTAGTTTATGGTGCATCACGTCCAGCGGGATTGGCTGCAGTTCAACTTGCTAGTGCATCAGGTAATGCCGTTGTGGCTGTGGTGGATGGACAACATTCTGGTCATTCAGAAATGGTTGATACTATCAAGGGATTAACATCCGAGCCTGGTACGGCTGTTGCCGAAGAGTATGCACTATGCAAAGCAAACTTTAGAGACCTTGTGGAAAAGACTGTCGAGGGAGATGATTTCACATCATATGATTTTGATACAAATCAATACCAATTCTTATCAGACTTTAAGGCCAATTTATTGGATTATGTTGAGTATTATCCCAGTGATTTACCAGCAGCTGTGGATGCGGAATCAATGAAATTTATTGGAAAGGAGAAGGATAGGGCAAATTTTAAGACAAATATGACAGCTTATCTAAGTCAATTCCAACCCGGTGCTGATCCCATTGATCCAGCTCAATTGGAGGCTAATTTTACAGTTGGACAATATGCATTATTTAAGAAGAAGTTTGGTATTCAGACTACTGCGGTGATTTCAGGAGGAGATGATGCTGGTACTGATACAAATAACTTTGCTCCCGCTGGGATTGTAGGAAATATGTGTGTTGCACCTGAGACTACAACTGAAGAGTCCAAGGAGGGTGGCTATCCATTTGAATTCTCAATCAAGGAAGGACCAACTCCCCTATCACCTACACTTAAGGGAGGTCCAATATTGGGAGCTGTTATTGAGGTTACACCCAACCTCTTGGCAGCATGTGAGGCTGTGGCTGCAGCCAAAACACTCCGCGAAAAGGCCGAGGCACTTCAATTTCTATCAGAGCCACAAAAGAATGCCCACGCTGCGGCATCATCCATCATTGCTCTAGCAAAGAAATCCGGTGGTACAGTCCGCACTGTTGGCGGGTCACTACCGGGCCTAACTGAAATTCAAAAACCAACCGAAGGGGATATCTCGACGGCACTAAAGGGTATGGAAGTTGGGGACGACGGTTCAACAAAATTGAATTACTTTATTCAGGTTTACAGAGCAGGAGATTGGCCGGTGTATGAGGATTATGCAATTCACAGGGCAAACGAACCTCTGAGCGGACCTAGAACTCTTGTTGTTACAAAGTAATGAAATGAGGATAGCTATGGATAGATATGAGTAATGGGATGACTGGTCTGCAATATCGAGACTGAAGAGTTCCTAATGTGAGATAGATTTGTATAATTAAAGAAAACAATGGATAAGATGCTTTATTCTGCTGATAAGTAACCACCATCTGCCAAGTATGAAATCAATTGAGCAACGCATTCTTCCACTGTTCTATTACCGCTTTCGAGAACAACTTCTGGCGACTTTGGTTCTTCAAACGGGGCGCTGATGCCGGTAAAGTTGGATATCTCACCACTCCTGGCTTTTTTGTATAATCCCTTCGTGTCTCTTTCCTCGCACATAGCAATAGTTGCTTTGACATGAATTTCAATAAAGTTCTTTCTGTTATTATCTCCTTTCAGCAGTGTGCGAACTTTATCTCTATCCTCTCGATATGGACTAACGAATGCAGCCAACACGATCAATCCAGCATCAGTAAATAGTTTACAAACTTCTCCTATTCTTCTTATATTCTCAACACGATCATCACTAGTGAAGCCAAGGTCTTTGCATAATCCATGTCTTATATTGTCTCCATCTAGAACGTACGTTGTTTTCTTGTGCTTTAATAATAGTTCACGCTCGAGTGCTGTTGCAATTGTGGACTTACCACTCCCACTCAAGCCTGTGAACCAAAGCTATTAGTATGATATGTTTTGCAATGGAGAATCAATTGCGATTGACATTAATGATATGAGCATAAGCTGGGCTATTATAATAATTATAATGTGCTTACCGTCACGCCCCGTTGATTCAGATTTGCCTCACGATCTGATCGCTAGATGATAATGAATACAATGAATAGGTATAAGAGAGATAGACAAAACATATTATAATCACAACATAATAGATGCACCGACTAATACTTTTATATCAATCTCTCTTCTCAGTATCCGTTCACCATCACATTCGCCCCACACAATAGATACGCTGTATACACACCTTAACATGGCTACTATGCCATGTGATATTGGTTGCCATGTCTATTGAGAGATAATACCGCCGCAATAGGAGGGGCGGGGGGAAGTAAGAACTAAACCGTTTTATCGCGATTGATTCGATTCAACAGCATTTGTGAGTTGATGTTGTTGTGCTGGTATGTGTGCCTCTGATATATCTGTGTGTATATGGAGGAAATGCTGAAGAGCGTGGAATAATCTATGCATACATATTGTAGTGTGATTTTCATGAGAGTTGAGATGAGAGCAACGACAACTATAAGCAACTGTGTACTCCTGTTATCAATGATGATTCGTTCTGTAGTAAAGTCTTTGCAACTATCTGGTGGTGTAGCCATTCCAAAAGCTCGAACAACAACACATATACACCGTACATTCTCTACACGAAGAAGTAATATAATAATGATGCCTGAAGGTCCTGGAAAGTCAGCGTTAGTATTATTTTTCATGTGAATGTTTGTGCTCAATATATAGTCTTGATGATTTGACTACTTCATTTGACCTACATTTGCCTTTGTTTAACTGCATTTGCAAGTCACATGTACTAATGCAAGTTTCTATCTTTTCTCTTTCACTTCATAATTCATGATAACGCGCATCTTCTAGAAGTACGAACATTAGTGGATCAACTACAACCAGCTGTGGGACAACGTCTAATAGACTTAAAGTTCCTTTCCGGCAGATATGTTCAACACGGTCGACCAAAAGGATTTGATCAATTTGCAAAGACCATGTCTCCAGTAGAGAACACAAAAGAAGATACAGATATTGTAACGACACTGAATTGCAAAGGAAAGTTTATATACCTTATTCTAGATGATGGAAGAATAACTCAATCAACTGATGATAACTCTGATTACCAACGCAGTATATGGATAACATTGGGCATGACAGGACAATTCATCAATGAAAAGGATATAGAAAAACCAAAGCCAGTTGCTTCCAATAGTGATAGACCGAAAAGTGGACCAAGATGGTACTTTGAATTACTTGACTCTACAACCAAAGAGAGGAGAAAGATCTACTACAGAGATACTAGAAACTTTGGCACATTACGATTCAGTTTATCAAAGACAGAGTTTGATGAGAAGCTAGCAAAGCTTGGGCCAGATATGATGGACATTGAGAATACAACAGAAGAAGTCTTTCTCGCAGCAATGGATAAGTCAACACAGACTAGAAACATTTGTGTATTTCTTATGGATCAAACAAAGATTGCTGGAGTTGGCAATTATATACTGGCAGAGGGGTTATATCGGTCTAGATTAGATCCATTTGCAGCCTTGAGTGAAATCAGTATTCGACAAAGACAAAGGTTATTCAAAGAATTGAGAGAGGTTATTACCACAAGTTATAAAGCACAAGGTCTCACGAGGCCTGATGGTGGAACATATCGGACAGTTGATGGAACAAAGGGGCAATTTGAGGTAAGTTTGTGTATAAGGAATTGTCATAAACGAAGTATCGTTGGCCAAATAATCTGATCGCATCATGTGCACATATCATATTCCATATCATATCATATACACATACATATGCTCTTGCAGTTCCAATTGCAATGCTATGGTCAGAAGTTGACCCCAAACAAGTTTGTTGTAACTAAGGAGGTTAACGGGCCTCACAAACGTGCAATATGGTACAGCGAAGAAGAGCAGTTGTTCATGCCACGATCTCAAAGGATTCTGAAAGACGGCAACAACAAGATGAGTGATGACGACAAGCAGGAATCAGTACTAGAGAACAGTAGTAATGAGCCAACATATATCTTCACTGATATACCTTCACAATTACATGATAAAGATTGGAAAAGTGCCCTATCAGATCACATGGCATCTGACTCGTTTCAATCGTTACTTGTTAAAATTCGGTCGGATGCTAATACAGGGGCAACAATATATCCACCACAACAAGGTGTGTTTTCAAGTTTAAATTTGTGTTCACTTCAGAAAGTTAAAGTTGTGATTGTTGGGCAAGATCCATATCATGGACCTGGACAAGCCCAAGGGCTCGCATTCTCAATAAGGCAAGGCAAGCCACCACCGTCATTAAGAAACATCTTCAAAGAAGCAATGAGTGATGTTGGTATAGACGACCCTAAAAACAACGGCAATTTAGAAGGCTGGGCGAAACAAGGAGTTCTACTACTAAACACTGTTCTAACGGTCCGGAGAGGCGAAGCAAACTCTCATGCTAAATGGGGTTGGGAAGGCTTCACCGATGAGGTGATCAACACAATTAATGAGAATAATGAGTCGGTTGTCTTTCTACTTTGGGGTTCACCTGCTCACAAGAAGGCCAAAAAAGTAGACGAATCCAAGCACACCGTGATTAGAACAAGTCATCCATCGCCACTAGGGGCAACTAAAACGGATTCTCCGTTCCTCTCAAGCAAATGTTTCAGTAGGGCGAATCAAGCATTGATTGCAGCCGGAAAAGAGCCGATAGATTGGAATAATATATCTTAATCAGTACTTCATATTAGAAATTTATGATCTTGTTCAATTAATATTTATCCTATTGCGCTTACTCTTCTTGGATTTAGAACCCTTCGAGGTATTCTTTGAAGTACTCGTATTATCAAACAAGCCGAGTACCTCGGACTTATGCAATGGACGCCACTGGCCTTCTGGCAAATCTCCGATTTTTATAGGCCCTACTGATATTCTCTTGAGATCAACAACATGCCAACCGAGTAATTCTCTGCACATACGCCTAATTTGACGCTTTTTGCCTTCCTTGAGAACTAGACGCATTGTTCTCATTCGTAAACGATGATCTATTTTGTGAACATTATCCACACTATCATCATTATCAATCCACTCTGCAACTACCAGTGGCTTCAAAGGTTTGGGTTCTTGAACAAGTCTATTTCCAGGCCTAAGAAGTCGTGACAGATTATTACTTGGATGTGGCAAGCCTGTTAGACCAATTTCAAGCTCTTTTTTTGACAACTTGACAGCAGGTTGTACCTTTACTATATATTCCTTCTCAATATTAGACTTGGGCTCTATTATTCTCCTAGCCATTATTCCTGCTTTGGTAAAGATCAATAATCCTGTTGAGTCTATATCTAGCCTTCCAGCAGGTGCGTAGCCAGTCAATGTTTCATTAGTTGTTTTTATCTTTTCTGTTAAATCGTCATCTCTCAGCGTATCTCTAATGCGCTTTGGTATCGAGTTTGCTTTCAAATCATGGCCTTTGAATTTCCATCTATCGAAGTGTAATGCATTACTTGTTTCTAACTTTTGTCTTGTATCTTCATCAAAGTCATCGAGGTACATATTATCTCTGTTTAGTAATCTAACAGCTGGTATATGCTGGTGCTCTTCTTGACCGGAGACATATCCTAAAGGCTTATTTAGAACGATTGTATCTCCCATTATATCATGATAATCCATGGCTGAGTATGGTAGAAACTCTTTAGACTCTCCTTTTTTTGTTGTTGCATCATTACCATTTCTGATTTGTATAAGCTTTTCTTCAGGCGATACTTTCACGGCCGCACCATTTGTAACAGGCTTGCCATGTAAGTGTATAACCTTGTCTAATTTTGATATATTACTACATTCTTGTGCACTCTTTAATATGGCAGCTGCCTCCCGTCTAGAGCAGATACCCAATTCGCTCATACGCTTTGACAGTCGTATAGGCATATCATTGCAAAGTTGAACCTTTGCATCAGTTGATACATGAATATCATCCATGATGGCATAACCTCCAATATAAATGTATTGTCTATTATTTTCTGATAATACTCCTTGTTTTGCACGTCCCCCTTTTCCAGTGAATATTGTTCTATCTGTATGTAATGAATTGATTTTCATATCTTTAATCATCTCTTCTGCTTCTTTTATACTTTTAATTAGTCCAAGTTGTACAATGCGTTCGGATAAGCGTATTGTTGTTGGTTTTGGTAGTATAATATTATTGTTATTGTTATCACTATTCCTCTTTTGACTGATAGCAGTACTAAACAATCTTTGTTGATTGATTGCCAGTGCTGACATATTATTATCATCATAATTATTATATGCTACATGGTGCTTTGTTGTTGTCACCAATACTGTTCGCCGTTTCCTATCCAGTTGACGCAGAGTCGAGAGGATTATCGATCTCCCGGCCATCTTAATATGATATGATATGATAGATCAATAATATTATAAGCCCTCTATCTACAATGAAGTATCATAATCAATATCAGATATCAAAGATTAGGTAACACTCTCATAAAAGAGTCTGTCCGTCGCCACTACTGGTCATTAATTTTTTGTTGGCTGTCGGCTGCCAAAGGCTGCCAACTCTTACAATAGCATTAATTAGCATTGCAATATTGCTAGTTGAAACGCTTATTTATACTGAGAAGAAGATATCACCCATATTATTAGTATATCTGTTGCAAAGTTTAAGTTTGCAAATCGTCACCTATACGGAATTATCTTTTGAACACAAGATATACACAAAATACACACAAACACAAAACATACCACTAACTTAATATCATGGCAGCAGTAATTCAGGCAGACGTGCCCGTCACGTCAGTCAAATTAGAAGGCCTAGCGGCTCTCAAAATAATAAAGCATTGTCAAGAATCTCTACCAACCATGGTCACTGGATCTCTCCTCGGTTTGATGATTGATGATGGATGTCTCGAAATTACACATGCATTCCCCTTCCCAGAACCACACGATGAAAACAAGGGTGATATTGTGAAAACAGCCGAGGAGGCTGGTAATATCGACGAGGAGGCCGCAGCACTTGATGGGCATGAATTTCAATTAGAAATGATGAAAATGCTCCGTGAGGTGAATGTTGATAATAATTGTGTGGGATGGTATCAATCCATGTACCTTGGGACACATTCTACTAGTTCTCTGTTGGAGAATCAATTGGCATACCAAGCTGATTTAAGTCCCAATGCCGTGGTTATATTGTATGATCCTATGCAAACGGCACATGGTAATCTTGTTCTTAAGTGTTACCGTTTGACTGATGAGGCCGTCCACCTTCGTACCTCGGGGAAGAATAACTTTATCAATCCCAAGAATATCTTCCAGGAGGTACCAATTACCCTCAACAATCCTGGACTTGTCCGTGCCCTATTACGTGATGTGGGAGATGGATTGCATGGATCGTATGGTGCTGAATCATCCGGTGCTGATACTACATTCGATCGTCTTGATCTAAGCACCAATCCCTACCTTGAGAAACATCTTGAATTCTTATGCAGTTGGGTCGATGACTTGGCAGCCGAGCAGTACAAGTTCCAGCATTATACACGTTCACTACGGAATAATGTTGATACGCGAAGTAAGGGACGCAAGGCTAAGGAGGAACTTGCCGCGGCTATTGAGGAGGGATGGGCACGAAATGATGCACCCAAAAGGATGGAAAGTTTATTAATGAGTAATCAAATTAGGACATATTGTGATCAAGTGGAAAAGTTCACCGGCAGCGGATTCGGCAAACTATATTTAACAAAGGGTCTTCACAACGAAGAGGGAGAGAAGGGAAAGGTGGCAGCCTAGTTTCTTTTGGGACAATCATTGACAATTAATTAGTGGGTAAACAATATAATGAAGTGTTCTAAGCGACTGAGGTCTATTTGTTTTGTGGTGACGCAATATTGTTCAACAATTCTTTTGCCTTGACATTCTTCTCGTGGGCCTCTACTGCTTTCGCCTTGTAAGCATTTGATCTACGTTTTTCGTTATCAAGTAGCTGAGTCACCTTGCCAACCTCATTCTTCAAAGCCCCTTCGACACTTGATGCTTTCTCTCGGGAGCATTTATTCTCATCACTTAAGACTTCAACCTTTTGAGATAGATTTAGTTTCTCGTCTAACAGTAGTTGATTCTTATTCTCTGCTGCTGCAAGTGACGACTCGGTTTCTTCCAGCTGCTTTTTAAAGTTTGTAGCCTTCGTTTGTAAAGCAACAGTAGTATTCTCGGCATTCGTCTTTTCAATAAGACATAGGTTCAAATCTTGATGGCACGTTTCAATAGTATGCTCCAATCTCTGTAATTCAGTTTCTTTGTTCAGCAGCTGCTGCTTCATGCCGTGCTGCAAGCTAGAGATTGTGTTATCAAGTCGCAAGATCTGATCTTTTGCAATAAGAAGCTCTTCCTTACAACCTTTATCTGGTTTTAGATCCTCAGCAAGCTTGGAAATCTGCTGCAATGCATGTTCTTGTGTTTGGATACATTGACGTTCAAGGTCCTTGACCTTAGCTTGCTCTTGAGAAAGTTGTTGCTTGAGACATGTTATTTCCTTCTTCAAGTCTTTCTCACACGTGGCAAGTTGTTCTTTCCACTGGGCTGTGCTTTGCTTGTGCTCTTTCTCTTTGGTAATCAGCGACTCTTGTAAATGCATGACTTGTGCATTCGATTTCGATAATGACTCTTCAAGTTCATCTTTGACAGAAGTTAGCTGCAAAACTTCACTTTTAGAGGCCTGGATCTGTTGCTCAAGTGTGCTAACCTTTGCCTTATACTTGGTACATTCCTGAAGAGTATTCGAGTGTTCCATTTGATGAGCTACCAACATATCATCTTTTGCACAAACTAAAGAATCTCGATCCTGTCGGATTGACTCGACTTCTTCATGCAGCTTTTGCAGTAATAATTCCTTCTCCTCCAATTGAATCTTTAGCTCTGCTACAACAGACTCTGATGGAGAGGAGGTGTTAGTCTTGACATTACCTTTTTCAATGTATTCAGCAAATGACTGCTGGAGTGCGCTTAACTCAGCTTGGATAGATATTGCAATCTCTTGTTCACGTTTGACTTGAGCTAGAGATGATTCATGTTTTGCTTCCACCTCTTCATATGACTTTCGAGTGTTATAAAACTGTTCTCGCCACTGATTACACTAAACGATGGGGTCGAGGATATGTTAGCACACACACACACTGCATTAAGCAGATAAGAGACAATAGATCTCACCTCTTCTGTGAGTTTCTCAACTTTACTAGCATGCTCAGACTGGATGTCGTTAACATCCAAGCCGCCGCCATTACTAGTATTCAACACTGAGAGCTTCATTTCCTTCAGCTCTCGTCTTCCTTCTTCTAACCGACAATTCAGTGCTTTCTCATCTTGTTCCAACTGTTTCTCTCTTTTAGCCAAGGCATCTTTCTCCTGTCTCCACACCTCTTTCCACATGGCATGACGCTGAAGATTGGCGCTGGAGAAAGCATTGGCTGAGTCTAACTGCCTTTTCAGCTCTGTGTTATCTTGTTTATAATCATTTGCAAGAGCGATACTATTTTGCAGTTCTATTTGTAGTGTTGTTATTGCCTGAGCGGTCTCAACATTGGTAGTATTATCTGTTGCTAATAGACTCGTCATTGTGATACTCGTTAGGGCGTTGGGGCTGCTTCTTCCTAAAATACGTCAATTTTGATTAGGGGTTGCTTACGTTCGGTAGTAGAGCCGAGTAATGTCTTGTGAGTTCTGTTGAAATCGATTTTGTTGAGGTGTATGAATATCCTAAAAAAATAACTTGCCCTAACGAGAACTGCCGCTACTAATAACCGATGATAGTATACAACGAGTAAGATCATGGCAGCAGTCTCAACCAGAAATGACAGCTACGATGAGTGAGCATACATTCTATTCGTAGATCACTCACGACTTCACTTCATTAATGAGCTCATTAGGGCATATCAGTGATGCTTGTATGAGCTCTCAGAATTAATAGCCGTAGACTTGCTCGGTCGTGTCTTAGTGTGTCAAGTCATTACCTTTCAGTGTTAGAATCTACA
>Ga0075437_13963_pt1 | contig 15017 bp, 12 predicted proteins | sample MintriMetagenome_FD_74266 | JGI IMG/M metagenome (GOLD analysis project Ga0075437, IMG submission 74266) | Marine eukaryotic communities from Monterey Bay, USA to study complex ecological interactions - Minidiscus trioculatus and... | ecosystem: Environmental > Aquatic > Marine > Unclassified...
TTTCTTACCTACCCAATTCGAACCTTGTACTACATATCCTCTTTCTGGTATGAACTATCCACAAGGATACCACATTTGATATCAAACTTTTACATCCCACGGCAGAGCAAAGAGCTGGTCTAAATGGTGGTACCGAGGACAACAACTCACATAATGATATAGATGAACGTTTGAAGAAGGTAGTATCTCTATCTCACCTCAATCTTGATGTCGTTGAAGCAGCTCGACACTACATTTCTAATTGGTTGTGTAATATTGATTGCGTGGCGAGGACGGTACTGATAATAAATTCCTACCGCAAATCAATAGATCAATAGGTCCGATATCATATGCTTGTAATGTAGTAGTATCAGAAAGCTCACAGCACGAGCATAGTATATCATTAGCCGCGGCACATAATAACTAAAATTTTCCAACTTGTTTGCATATGTATCATTTACGAACCGAGGACGATACCAATATACTATTCGTGCTACGGGATGACAGAGCGATAAGTCCGATATCGTATTCTTGCGGTGGAGTGTTACTGGCCATCGTATTTGCAGAGATATGGCGTCTCTTATTAGGGGCTCTATTGTCATCTCATTTTGAGGTGATTCTGCAATTTTGACCGTTCGGGAGTCCATTTTAATTGGCGAACACAAAGTTCCTGTTAATGGGATCAAATATACCAGTTAACGAGCCCGAGGCCCGAGCTCTGCAATATAAATATGAGTTGCACCTCTTGACACCTCTATCGGCCATCAAATAATCGTGCATTCATAGTGATACGATATCTCACAGCAGTCTACTACAACATCCACAAGGATACCACACTTGAAATCAAACTTTTACATCCATGGCAGAGCCAAGAGTTGGTCTAAATGGTGGTGCCGAGGATAATGATAACAACTCACTAATGATATAGATGAACGTTTGAAGAAGGTAGTATCCCAATAGGACATCAAGCATAAGTTGAAGTTGCAGAGAGCATCAGACGAGGTTACTTGTTACACAAGCTAATAATCTCACACTCGACCCATTCCTTAGCCGCGGGCCAGTACAAATTGATAACATCACCAACTTTTAATAAACTGATGTCTTTGTTGTGTGTGCTTTCCCCTTCAGTATCGTCGTTGACGTCACAAAACTTTTCAACATTCAAATCAATCCACTCTTTTGTGTCGCCATATCCAATGTCATATTCAATCATTGCAATTCCGGGTTTTGTTACACTATCTAAATTCTCACTTACGCGACGATTCCCCCTCAAATACTCGTCAAGTTTCTGTGTTATGTTTATATATAAAGATTGAGGAAAATAAAGGTATTTGTAAAATGAAATGTATTCAATTGGCAGTTGGCAGTATTGCACAAATAACATATCCATAGCACTCACGCCATTGTTACCAACATTTTCTAAAGGTTCCCATGTTTGCACAGGATGAGGAACGGAGTCTTTATTTCCCCATTGTACCAAAGCCTCGAACTGTGCAGCAAACTTTACAAAAGAGTCTTCCAGTATTGGTGCGTACGGAAGATACGGACGGGCGTTAGATCTCATTCTAATTCTCTTAATTGTACGAACATACGTATATTCCATGTTCTTGTTGTTTTTGTTGTTACTCTTTTGCTTTTGTTTCTTTCTCTGTTGACTTTGTGAATTACTTGATCTTTTCTTTGTATGAGCTGAAGCGGCAACAGAAGTTGTAGCGGTAATAACACGAGGACGAGAACGTTTTGGCAATGATAATAATATATTATCCCTTGGTACTGTTATTACCTGATCATTAGATATCCATTTGATCTTCATGCTTAACCGCCCACTCACATAACTTATAAATTGGGCGGGATGATGTTCTGCTGTTTTATTTGAATCTATGTCTCTAGCCCATACCACATCATGTTGCGCTAGCTTTTTAATTTTACATTCACGTACCATTAATGCTATATTGTTTCTAGGAGATGCAGGCAATAATATGGATAGATCCTGATGTGTTTATATTGTTATTCTTTTATATATGTCGACGGTATATCAATCCATGCTTCCTGGCCATCGTATTTGCAGAGATATGGCGTCTCTTATTAGGGGCTCTATCTATTGTCGTCTCATTTTGAGGTGATTCTGCAATTTTGACCGTTCGGGAGTCCATTTTAATTGGCGAACACAAAGTTCCTGTTAATGGGTATCAAATATACCAGTTAACGAGCCCGAGGCCCGAGCTCTGCTATCCTACTAGATGGCGCTATTCATCGCCTAATATATGCCATCTAGAATACTTCCAGCACATTCGATGGTGCCTATACCTTTATTACTTTCGACGGATGTGGAGATGGCAGCGCGTGACGGCGTATCGGCTGCAAAAAAGTCACACAACTAACCCACCTATTGAGCACTATCTCTGTATAAAACTTCGTATACCCATGATATATGATTTAGATAGAGGGTTTATCGATAGTTCAAATGATAGTGGCGGTACGATACCAACATTAGTATTAACTAAGATATCCAATATTTAGAGTGGTTATTGGTGGCGGAGGTTATTGGTGGTATGATATTTTAGATATCAAGCGTTGCTCCAATATTAAAGCTTCTACATTGATGAGATATGATTAAGATCACATTAAACCGCTCTTTCGAATGGTGGTGGTGGTATGGTATCGTTATATACCGAAGAAAGTCATCAATATCTTAGAGTGATGTGATATTTTGGGGTAGTTAGTAGAAGAAGATAGAGGTAGTATTGGACAATGGTAATGGAATGGTATTGGACAATGGCATTAGTACTATTTAAATATTGATTCTCTTACACCGCCATGCAAACCACCTCCACTAATCCATCTCAAATCTTACAATCCCCTGCACCCATGATTCATTTCAAACTACCCTTTTAGGCACGTTCCCCACGGATACGGCGAGCAAGCTGCATATCCTTAGGCATGATTGTGACACGCTTGGCATGGACAGCACACAAGAGTGTATCTTCGAACAGACCAATAAGATATGCCTCGGCTGCCTGTTGTAATATATTAACAATAAATGAAGAAAGAGGGCAATTTACAAGGTAACATTTTATTTCAAAATAAAAGGTGTTACATAAAAATACCAAACACTAACCTCTTGTAACGCCAACACAGCGGTACTCTGAAAGCGCAAGTCATCTGCAAAATCCTGGGCAATCTCACGTACCAAACGTTGGAAGGGTGCCTTGCGGATTAATAGTTCAGTACCCTTTTGGTAACGACGGATCTCACGAAGGGCGACAGTTCCAGGACGGTAACGATGGGGCTTTCTAACACCGCCTATGCTGGGGCGCTGCTTGCGTGCTGCCTTGGTGGCAAGCTGCATACGAGGAGCTTTGCCGCCAGTGGACTTGCGTGCTGTTTGCTTTGTTCTGGCCATATTGTGATGCTGAATAATATGTAAGGTTGCAATTTATATGTGCTAAGCTATCTAATAATAGAGAGATCAAGAATGGGATATAAGGTTCATGAATGCAGACGCTGATCCAGTACCACTTCATGAATAGGTTGTGTCGCAGTCACATTTCCTAATCTAGTGCCACTTCATGAATAGGTTGTGTCGCAGTCACATTTCCTAATCTAGTGTTTTTATCCCATGAGAACGTCCCATTTCATGAATTCCCATCTGCAACATAAAGAACAGTGTGATGGATCACTATTTGGTTGCACAAGTTTCTACAAAGAGAGCACCAACACAAGAAGAGACGCAAAAGATGAAAAGAGTAGATGGTGCCAGACGTCAGGCAAAGTCTCGAGCCAATCAATCAGATGAAAAGAAGAAGCAAGTGAGGGAGACAGATGCAAAGCAGCATACTCGCAGGAGAAAATTAGAGAGGGAAAAGGAAAAGAAATGCCGCCGGTGCAAGACCAAGAAGAAGCTTTCTATGTTCTTTCAACGTGAACGCGTTTGCAAAGATTGTTGCAAATATGAAGATGTTAAGATGTGTGATATGTGTAAGACATGGAAGAAAAGACACAGTTTCAAAAAAGAACAATGGGACCAATTCCCTCGTATATGTGAGTATTGTTCCTCGTTCTTGGCACCAAGGAAGCAGCCAATGGTTTGTCGCCAACCTCAACGATATATGTAGGTATTGTTCCAATGAGGCTACGAACACAAGAGTATGATACGGCCTCTTAAGCTTGACTAGAATATAATTGGGAATAACAACATCAACTATACTACTAACAAGATCAACACAAGCTAATCAAATCACAAACCCTGCAACTCGTCTTCTTCCATTTCCCTTTGATTTTCCACTCTCGCCATGATAGCCTCGGCGGCAGTATCCTCGTTAATCCCAACATACCCGGGATGGTGTCTATGCACCCATCCAGCCAGGACCATTTGAGTCTCAGTGAGAGAGGAAACTATTGCCTCCTCTCTTGCCTCACGTGCTGCTGCCCTTGCCATGCCACTGGTACCTTGGCCGTCGCCAACACTGTCATCACTATCATGGTCATCAAATACCACACTTTGGTCGTATTCCATCGCATTCGCATCATCATCTTCGTCCATGGCATAATAGTAATCTGAACGAGAAAAGATGCTCATTCCATTACTCATTTCTAGCAGGCTGTCCACACTCTCCAACACACCACTTTGTTTGTAATTGGCAAAGTTGGGTATGCCATTGATGACAATACCACGCTCCTCCTTGTATTTATTGATACGACTGACAAATCGTCCAATCAAAGTATTATGCAGATGCACCAACGTGGGATGAAGGTCGGACATGTCAAGGCGGGATATAACATTGTTATACAAATCACGCATGTAAGAATACTGATCACAACCTTGTTCAAATAACTCCATCACAGCCCGATAGAGTAAATGGCACTTCATATCATAAACGAGACGGAGAAGGGATATCTCAGCGACTAGAAACCTAAAAGGAAAAGCCGGAAGTGGAAGGTTCCCATCTGATTTGAATACATTTGGTTGCAATTGTTGAATTGCAGATGCGAGAAGCCCCGATGCACGACTTGGAGTATAACCATTGTCAAGGATTCGACGGTAAAGTCCCATTTCATTGGCAACATCAAAAAGACACCTATTGGACTGACTGTGCAAGTTGGACATGAACTTTAAGGCAATATCGTTGCTTGCGGTAGAGTTTAGATCAGTTTGGCATGCAAACGAGAGGTCGGGAGATGGTACGACCCAACCATCCCTTCCATAGTATGATGTACCACAGATGACAATATCAAACAAGTTAATAGCTTCTTGGGGTAACCTTCCCGGCTTTATATAATAGTACACATTCAATGCAGTGGCAGAGAAAGATATCTCGTTAGTAGACGAATACTAGAACAAACTATGCTGCATACCAAACTTACCTTCAAGACGATCAAGTCAATGTTAACAGCCTCCTTTTTGACCTTACTGATACGGGTGTAAGGGATATAAGGAATACCAGCACCATTGCTCGTGGTCAATCTAAAAGACCTTTCTGATGCGGCAGGGCAATTACACTCAATACCACTCTTTAAGATCGTATGTCGATGCTCCTTGATGTTCAAGTAGTGTTCAACGCGATCTATAGGATCAACCTCATCTTCCTCACAGACAGCTCGATATATCTATCATAGTACACGAAAGAGTGAGCTGCTGCTGTTGACATTACACTGGGATAGAGATTGAATAGTATTGATATCACTCACCGATGAACATCCACTAAATGCTTGTTGCAGATCTAATCCTACAAGCCAACTCCTAACGTACGGGGCTGAATCAGCAGAACAGTATATGTCCAGATCAGAATCGGGCCAAATCATACCAGTGATTGCTTGAACACAAGCACTGCCGCTATAGAAGTATGGATAATGATCAGTCTTCGTGGAGCAATTGACATACCCAAGTCACACGCACACGGTAACTAATCTCACTTACCTAATACACACGGATCGGGGAGGCAGCATTTCTGTCATAGATTTAAACGACTTTAGTGGATCTGAACATTTGAAACTGGTGCTCCCACTCTTCAGTACTAATGACAAGCTGTTGTCAAGAGATCTACCCAAATGTTGTTTGTACACAGCACAAGCCTCACCCAACCCATGCACATCAGTTGGCGAAAGGAAATCAATGATGTGACCACGTAAAACTCCTGGGAGGTTGTTGATAAGCATATTTTTTCTATATATTCTTTATGATAATGTTACATGTGATGATCTATCTTCAGGAGAAGGAGAATTCATGATATCCTCCTTTCATGACATATGGTATCCTCCTTTCATGACATGGTATCTCAGATCACAAAGGACCCAAATCTGATATCTTGCAATGATCAGTTGATAGGATGATCTTCCAATCAGTATAATTCCAATCAGTATAATCTAACATTGTAAAAGGGTCTTAGAGTAGTGACGTCAAGGATTGAGACACTCTCTATATATGATGAGTCTATCTAATATAGTACAAGACGAAAAACTCTTCCAGCGACCTCCAGATACATTAGGAGATTGTCCCATTTGTATGCTACGATTGCCAACGTCAGATAAGAGTTGTATATCCATGCCATGCTGCGGATATAACATTTGCAAGGGTTGCTTCTTTGCGCCTGTCTACGATGACAAAGGTATGGAGGTGGCCGAGAAGAAATGTCCCTTTTGCAACACTCTGGATCCTACCTCAGACGAGGACGTACTGGAAAGGATAAAGAAACGAGTGTCTGCCAATGATGTCTTCGCAATTTATAATTTGGGGCTTTATCATAGTAAAGGTGACTATGGATTTCCACAAAACCAAGCCAAGGCATTGGAATTATGGCATCGGGCAGCAGAACTTGGCAATGCTGAAGCGTATTGCAAGATTGGTTATTCACATGAATTTGGTGAGGGTGTAGAAGTAGATAAAAAGAAGGCAGTATATTACTATGAGTTAGCAGCTATGGGAGGGGATGTTACAGCAAGGCACTTTCTAGGCTGCATAGAGGAGGATGCAGGCAATATGGATAGATCCTTAAAACATCACATGATTGCTGTAAGAGATGGATGTATCGATTCGTTAGATCGTATCAAAGGGTTATATTCTCGTAGGGATGCGACAAAAGACGATTATGCAACAGCTCTAAACTCATTCCAAGAATATCTCGGTGAAACCAAGAGTAAACACAGGGATTTGGCGTGGATGGCAACGAGCTTTATTGAAGGATTAGTGATTAAAGATTAGTTTATTATAGCCGCAACACCGTGCTTTTGCTTCTCATCCTATTTCTTCTGCCTCTTCTTCCCGGTCCCTTTCTTCTGTCCAATCTTTCTCTTCTTATTCAGCCCAGCGTTCTTCCTCGCCAGATTGTGATCCCATATCATACTTCCATCACCATCGGGATGGAGTTTATAGCCGCCGAAGTACCAATGAACATACTTGTCACGTCTCAACTCCGACACATAACTAACCGTATTCCAATCACCTCCATTGATCAATAGTCTCATATGATCTCCTTCACGAACTCTGCTTAATGATACATACAAATCTTCCCATTTGATCTTGTTGAGGTGAAAGGAGTGTTTTGATATAGACAGTATGATGCGATGGATGGTCTTGCCCTACACAGAGAAGGAAATAGGTTGGTCAGAAGCAATCATAATGCAATATACTATAAAAATGATAGACTCTGCACCTACCTGAGCTTTATCAACTGTAATGCTGAATGCCGGCTCGATTGGAAACCAATCCTTAATCATGAGAGAAGAGTCATGATAGTAATATCGATGCATATCCAATCGAGTGCAGCCAGGGACATATGTTTTCTTACTCTGGATTTTACCACCGTCTCTGAGAGATATAGGTATAACAACACGTCTATCCCTTGTGATACTTCCTTTGCCACTACGAAGCCATTCCTTCCTCTCCCGTTTCTTCTTCGCCGTTTCGGAAGTTGAATCCCAGGAAAAATCTGGAAACAATTCAACATTGATTGCTGTTGGCGGAGAGTCTATACTAATGATATCGCCTGGCTTTGCTTGAGCACATTTCAAATTAAACTGCTTTCTTCGTTCTTTGTCTTCAAACGATAGCGAGTGGTACTTTATCTCCGTACCATTGGCCAATCCAGAAACACTGTTGATGCTGTATGTATTTAAGTACCCCATTGCTCCGGGGATGTAGTACTCCCAGAAACAACTATTCTGCATGGCATGAGCAATACATTCTTCGGTCCCAGGCCTTCCTTTCCAAGATGCTTCATCTCTTTTCCGAGGCCATCGAACAGTGTTGACACCATAATGTTCGGCCCATCGTTTGGCTTGCCAGGCATTGATTTCTCTTCTCTCGGCATTACCAGTGACAATGTTAGTTGCAAAGCGGAAATCGTTACTCTCCATGTCCTCCCGAGACAACTTCTTGTATGTATTCTTCAGATCTTTAACGATAACTACACCTGTCTCACTCATCTTGTTAAGTACTGCCATGTGTTTGGGATCTCCAGATCTATGTTGACTCGTCAGTTTGATGTAGCGGAATTTGGAGAATAGATACCCTCCAGTTTCGGCTAACCCAAGTTTCTCGGCCGACTTCAATGTGAGAGGTTTGCCCTCCTCCTCGATGTGCTTCATTACCACTCCTGGTAGACTATTTCCCTTGCCACCGGCAGTGGGTGGCTTTTGCTGAAAGTCTCCCAGAAGTATGACCATGCGTCCACCAAATAGCTTATCATTACCAAACAGCTCTTGCATTCGAATGTTGAGATATGCCAACATGTATGGCTGAACCGTAGATACCTCATCAATCACAACAGCACATATATTGTTAACATTGTGACCAAATCTTCTCTTAAGAGCTTGTAACGAGTCTTCATTCCAAGGTCGGAATGTAACCCTCTGCCCTTCGCTGAACACTGGTATATTCCAAGACTTCAAGAGTGTTGTCCCGCGTATATTTATGGCGGCTGAACCCAGGAAAGCATTTTTCATTTGCTCCCCCACTTTCATTATCTCAGCTATGCCATCCAGCGAATCTATTATCTTTGACTTGCCATTCCCTGGCTTGCCGCAAACCAATAAATTAGGTGCCTCGTAGTTATCTTCCAGAGCATCACCAGATCGTATTGCTTTGAAATGCTCATGAGCTATGTTGATAACAACGTCCTTATCAGCCGATAAGTCTTGAGCCTTGATATAATCTTTCACCTTCGTGTCTAGGTCAGGGATTGTGTGGAACGTGTTTGGTGTAGATGAAGTGTTATTATCATCATGGATGTATGTATCTTCAATCTTCGACTGTCGTTTGGATTCATCCAAATCCATATTAAATGGAAGGGTAGTCACATTAGCAACTTCGCTTGGATGTCTCGAGGCACTTGAGCTTGATTGGCCCTGAGAGTTGGTAGTGTCATCCGAAGCTTCGGTCATTCTGCCAAGAGTACTAAGTATTGCATTGCTATGCCCAAGATGCTTCCGTGCATCTGTCATCTCCTTAGACGTAAGTTCCTGAACCGTATCAGATATATAGTCCATTCCATCGTCATCAAGTATTGGTTTGAGATTGCCACCAAAGAAGGCTTTGTTAGCCTCCTTCTGTTCTGCCGACCACATAGTCTTTGCTCGACCGCGATGCGCAGCAAGCATCTCCCTCTTTTCTATGTCAACTCTCCAACTATTAACCATGCTATCAATTAGTTCCAATAGATCATTATGGTATTTAGAGCCACGAGCAGCAACACGCACCCGAACATAGAACTCCAGGAATGCCTCGTAATTGTACTTGTATCTGCATATCTGTCCTCTCTCATAGAGCTCTTCTTCCGGACGAAACATTGCCAAGTAGAAGTGAGCAAATTTATCAGCCTTCTTTCTCCAGTTATCGAGTTCATGCTCGTACTTTGATACATAGTCTTCATACTCCCCAGCCTCATCAAATTGGTCTGGTTCTTGGTGTTGAGGCTTTACTTTTGGAGGGGGCGGAGGAGACCTTGTAAATTTCGGAGTCAACTGCTTCGATCTTAAAATTTGGTGATAGTTGTTCTCAATACCAAGTCCCGGACCAAATGGAAAGGCTGTACTCTTCGATCTGCCATGACCAGAGGATGTATTAGGAGAACTAGATGAATCATCTTTACTCTCAACAACCCTGACAAGTGCACAATATTCATACCTCGACAAATCTTTCAAGGCTTTGCCACGGTGCCTGTAGAGGGCAGCGTATGATATAGGCTGTTTCGTACCATCGTTTGTTTTGTAGAATGGAGCAGACCCAAAAGATGCATTGACATAGGCAAAACCTTCACCATCCTCATCATTTCGACTATGATCGTCCTCTTCATTTTGACTCTGAGTGATGTAATTCATACTATTATTGATTCTAGAGTTGCCATCCTCGTTCATTTCACTCTCACCTCCATCTTCTCCAATTATATTTTCAGTAGAATTATTATGTTGTGCACCGATAGTACCACTCCCATCGACATCACCAGTATCCTCCCCATCACCACCTTCAAAATAAAACATATTCTGAAGTTCGGTGTTAATATTTTCAAACCCAATGATATTTTCCATTTCCTCTTCCAATCCTCCCGACGTATTACCACGAATACTGCTAGACATGTCGGTTTGCCGAAGTTCGGCATCGATGAACTTCTCATATGCAGTTGTATCACACACAACAAATGAGTCTGAACACAAACTTGCATTCATCTGTAATAAACTAGCGCCAATTTGGGTGTCGCTGATCTCCATCAAGCCATTCAATTTATTGACCGCTCGTGTTAATGTATGTTGGGCATGTCTCTTGACCGTATCTCGATCATCAGCAACACTTGGATATTTAATAGCGTCTTCTTGAGCCTTCATCAGTATCGGTAAAGCGTCAGTTATCTTCACACCATCCTTGTTAATATAAGGGCCAATGTAAAAGAGCGCCGCCTTACTTTGCTCCATCGAACCAAGATACAACAAGTTGCTATTACAGCCAAGCAAGGAAGTCAAATAAGGGTTGAACTCAACCACTCTCCCATTACGTTCTGGAAGATACTTTGACACCAATTCATACAGCATCTTCAAATCATGTAAATTAAAAGCTTGCAAACTATACATGACACCTTTCAACTTCGACGTAATTAGCGTGTAATGATATTTTGGAGGTCTAACCTCTGTTCCTTGGTAGGCTCTCGAATTGCCCCCACCATTACTGCGCTCACGACGTAGATGAATAGTAGTTCTATCATTCTCGTCCGTGCCATAGAACTGGACTCGATTATACGAAACATTCTCGTTGTTATTACTTAATGAAACACCATCGACCTCCTCATCCTCGCCCTCATTAGGAACCACCTCTTCATATATAGCAACATTGACTTTCTCCATCTCTACAAAGAGTCTAATTTCAAGTTCCCCACCCTCAAAGCAATCATCTCCATTAACATTCTCCATGAGCTGACTGTACTGCTCAATTGTATCCTCGGTAACATGTTCTACATCCATTCTAGACTCAATGTACTGTGCTACAGTTGATGTATCAGATTCATCAAACTTATAATTGTGTAGCTTTTTGCTCAAATGATGCATCAATTCTCTTCGCATACATTGAACAGATTTCTCACCAGCTTTGAGACAAGAGGACTCTATCAATCCCAAAAGTAACGTGAAGAAGAGATTGTTCTTGTCATCCTTGTCAAAGTAGTGTAAATCAATTTGCTCCATTGTCAATCTTGAAGAGGCATCCATGAACACAGACGAACGGATACTTTCTCTGTTTCCCTTGTTCTCACCCGACAACATTTCTTCACATAGCTTTGATATAATATCTTCTTTCGTCATGCCCTCGCTTAGTGGGTCCAATTCCTTCAACTTTGGTCTATTCAACTCCCATATAACAGTACGGCTACTATCAGATTGCAGAGGAAGTATGTTATCTTTCATGGTATAATCGCCAGGTTCGTACGGTTTGACATATTCCTGTGTTAATGTTTTAGTTGATTCATCCGACTGTTGTAATTCCTCAATAGACTCATAAGATTTTGTAACATATTCAGTACCATAAGGATCCAATTCATCCCACTGAGTTGTGCCATCAGGTTGAACGGAAGAAGCAATCTCGATAGGTCTTGTACTATTGCTAAGAGCCTTCGGGAAGCAAAGTCTGCAACCGTGCCAACCCTTTGGTGGTTTCTTGCACGTAAAGGTGTGCACGTGGACGCCACAGTGACATATTGTAACACCAACAAACGTTTTAAAATCATCCTTCTTAATTCTTGGATCCGGTGGAAGTTGGGTTGATTGTGGTCTAAGTCTTGAACTAGAAGGTACTTTACCATTCTTATTCTTCTTTAAAGAAACAGATGATAATGTCATCTTCGAAGGGGAGTTCATACTGATTCCTGTATACTTGGAAAGAAACGTGCTTTGAGTGGTATCATCACGTGTACAATCAAGATCATGACAATTCTCATCATTGCAACATAATGACTTGCCAAAGGCTGCAAACGCTCCAGGAGACGAATAATCCTCTTCACAATCTGACTTTGTATCTTTAGAATTGTGATTAAGTCTCTGGATTTTTGGTGGGGTAGCAATAGTGGCACTATCGTCATCATCAGAATCATCAGAATCAGCACCTGCTAGTTCAGATGGTAATTTACCATTAAGAATAGAGGATTCAAAGATAGTATCACTTGTCTCGTCAGCGTCGTGATTATTCACTTCGAGTGATTATTGCATTCGGATGTGTAATGTTAGAATCATTTACAAACAAACATCATCTCTGAACTTCAACTTACCTCCTCTAGGACTGATATTTGTATCATTGAGATCATTTGATTGCTTCAAATCGCGAAGTTTCTTCTCACGAACTTTCTTCAATCCTTTGACAGTCTTGATATTCACATGAACCAAATCTTTCACGTGTACATGCCTATCAAGTTGAGCACAGTATTGAGATTCCAACATATCTGATATGTATTTGCAATATTCGGGTACCTCTGACGCGAACTCAATTAGCAACGGCTTAATTCCTGCCCAAATGATGACATGAAAATGGAGAGATCCGCTATGAGTAACTTCATTCTTTCCAAAAAATGCAAGAGGTGAACCAGCTAAACCACAGCGGTCAAATTTGACTTTTGTCTTTTTTGTCCATTCGTTAAACCCACTGTGATTAAACGGTTCCATTCCAAAAAGAATAGTCATTATATCGTGTACAACCTGCTTGTAGGCAATAGCTGCTCCAACGGGATTGTTGTTCATAAGCCGGAGTCTTTCTCTGTAGCCACTAGGAATACGAATAACTCCTTCACTCTCATCTTCTAATGCAATACCTCTATCCATTTCAACACGAGTAGAACTTGTAACAACGGCTGGGAATTCGGTATTGTTGAAACTCCGAAGAGCAATTCTAATCGCAGACGGATTGTTGAGATCATCAATGCCAAACGTTAGAAAGCTAGGAGCACATCCAAATTTCCGACCCAATGCAAGAATCTCTCCAGCACTTTGATTTCTCTCCAAAGCCCCGAATGCTGACTTCCTACCTGCGAATGACATTAAAGGAGTTACTTTGTTCAACACATACTTTGCATCAGATCCATCTGGATCTTTCACAGCCGATTTGAGCTTGGCTTGAAACTGTTCACTAGCAAACTCTTCTGCAAACATGTCAAACTCTCTTTTATTCGATGTGGCCTTTGCATGCATATTTGTGATCACACTATGTCTTCGATTAGATTCGTAAAGCTGACAGAGCAATTGCCTATCACACGCCCCAGTAGTTGTATATTGCATTAAAACATGCTCTATCTGTAACTTGTTGAGATTCGGACGAGAACTATTGTACGCAGTGCCAAACATGAACAAATCAGGACTCGATAAACAAAAAATATCGTCACCATAATCATATTCAACCAAAGGAGTGCCATCGCGTCTTGAAGAGCCTCAATCTGTGATTCCTCAACACCTAATGCTTCTGCAGCACCTTTAACATAGTCAAGATTTCGATCTTTGTCGTTAGTTTCTTTTGAAGCAGATGTTATAAACGAACATCTAAAAGGAATTTCTCCACCATCTGAATTATCATTTACGTCTTCTGCATCACCACAACCAGTAGTTCTGATATGTCTAGCGTCATCTTTATCGATTTCCGTCTGTCTGAGGATACATTCGTCGTTAATACGTTGTGCACCATCGACAAGGGCTTCACCAGCACAATGCATCCTGGATTTGACTTCGTCGTATTCAGGTAGGTCGTCATCATACTGATAGTGACAATTGACTTCTTGTAACACCCTCAGCCATTGGTATACGACCCAAGCTCGTCCCTTAACATTAGCAGATCCCATAACCTTGGCAGCTAGAGCATCGTATTCTCCTTCAGGACCAACAAACTGTAGAGACACATCTCCGTTGATACCATCTCTTGATAGCAAATCAGATACTACACGGGGACTATCATGATTGAAATAGATACCACAACCTTTGACTGCCGACTGTCCCCTCTCCTTTACTCTACCATCAGCAGTATTGCTCTCTATTTTTACTACCAGTAAATAGTGTCGAACCTTAGATACCATTTGACGCTCACGTTCAACGAGAGGTTCCAAACCAATCCTATTGCCATCCCCAAAATCTACTCCAGAAACTAGTGACCTCCAAGGAGACCGATTCTCGTCCAGACTCTTCTTGCAATACGAGCATATCGTTGCCCAGTATCTATTCTTCTCTTCAGGACAAACATCCTCTCTGACAAACTCAGGGTGGAGATGGACGTATACCGGATTACCTTCTTTGTCAAACATGTAGTCAGGCAGGTTGTCTTTCTCCTCTTCAAGTTCCTCAGGCTTCTTTGCTGGCCAAACAGAACGCAATCTCCACAACTCAACCTTTTTTGTATCACCATTATCATTACATGGTATACACAAGGGCTCTCTCTCCATCAATCGTCTATGATAGCCTTGTGTCCTCTTGCTCCTGGGACCTGTCAGCTTACATTTGTCTTCATTTAACTCCGAATCGTCATTACTTTCTTCACTATCAATATCCTCACTGTCCTCCCCAATCTCATTTTCTTCAACATCATTATACTC